>SAMEA3663025__coassemble_831_pt1 | contig 16756 bp, 15 predicted proteins | sample SAMEA3663025__metabat2_high_PE_020 | metagenome-assembled genome bin SAMEA3663025 (sample SAMEA3663025) | pig gut metagenome | biome: pig gut; feature: pig-associated habitat; material: faeces | place: France | collected 2012
TTCCCCGTCAAGCCATTCGTCGTCACGCCGGCAGAAATGGTCAAGATGATGGAGCTTCATCAAAGGTCATACTAAAGCCTGAGCGTGGGCGAAGTGGCGGACCTGCTGGGCTTCGACTATCCCAACCATTTCAGCCGCCTCTTCAAGAAGGTCACTGGCCTGACGCCGTCGGAATTTCTAAAATAATACCCATTTTCTTCGCAATAGACGGAAACTACAAAATTCATTATCTTTGTTTCCAATTACTACATATAAAAGAAGTATGACACACATAGAACAGGAGAAGAGAACAGTAAGGCAGATGGTGGAGATATACTGTTATGGGAAGAAGCACACAGCTAAAGGGCTTTGCGAAGAGTGTTCTGCTCTGCTTGACTATGCCTATCAGCGCCTGGACCATTGTAAGTTCGGAGAAGATAAACCTACATGCAAGAAGTGTCCTATCCACTGCTACAAGCCGGAGATGAAGGAGAAGATACGAGAGGCAATGCGCTATGCAGGACCCCGTATGATATTGTATCATCCGATCGCAGCAATAAAGCACCTGTTTAGAGAAATAGTAAAATAAACCGAATATATGCGGAAAAGCTGGCTAGGCCCGCGTTGCACGGGAAGATATGGCGATATCAAAAATAATCACTACATTAACAGAATCGTCCCGTACGATGAGTACCACCATACTAAAGAATGACACATATAGAACAGAAGAAGAGAAACCTACATGCAAGAAGTGTTATATACATAATCTTCTTGTTTGCCTGCGCTGCATGCAAAACTACAGCAGAGAACAAATCAGATAGAGAACTGATAGGCGATGCCATTGCTATTCAGATGAAGGAATATCCTCAGTCCACACTGAAAGATGTGTACAAAAACTTCTTTCAGGATGCCTTCGGACCAGGTCATTTGATGTCCAATGCAGAGAATGCAAAGGAGAGAATGTCCAACTACTTACACAACGAATGTGAATTAGCAAAGAGAGATGTAGATCCTAGCCCCTACTATGTAAAAAGCGGATGGCATGGAAGATTCTACCGTGTCAACCTCTCTGTAATAAACGAAGGGAAGGTGCCGTTTGAAATTTTTCTTAACGCGTTTATGGAGAGTGCCAGAAACTTCACGCTGCCAGAGATAGATGAGTGGAAGAAGGAATGGATTCTGATTGAGGATGTTTTCCGGGAAAGAGGCTATGAAGTGCCTGGTTTCAGCGAAGACTCCACAGATATCAGAAACCTGCTGGAGAATGGCAAATATACCAGTCATCACAGTGCTCAGTATGAGAAAGCCTACCATCCACATTACAGACTAATTGAGAAGAGTCTCTTTGAAGAGAAAATCTTGCCATTACTTAGATAACATATAGAGCAATTCATATATGAAAGTAATTTTATTCAGCCCCACAGGCGGGACAAAAAAAGTTGCGGATGCAATCTGCAAAGGTATAGGAGAGGAGGTCTCTGTTATAGACTTATGCAATCGGGAGAAGAGTAATCAAAAGATCAAATGCGAAGAGGGTGAACTTGCCTTGATTGCATTTCCTGTCTTTGGAGGCAGAATACCCGCACTGGCCGCACAGCGTCTGAAAGAGGTTGAGGCAAATGGTGCCAAATGCGCTATTGTTGCAGTATATGGCAACAGGGCTTATGATGATGCCTTGGTTGAAATGCAAGATTTGTCAGAGTCCTGCGGATTTCGCGTTGTGGCAGCAGTAAGTGCCTCAGCAGAGCACAGCATAGTAAGAGAATATGGCGCAGGACGTCCCGATAAGGCAGACCTGGAAGAACTGGAAGCCTTCGGGAAGAAGATTAAAAGCGCATTTCAGAAGACTTCTGGGCAAGCAGAGCTAAAACTTCCGGGCAATCGTCCATACAAGAGAGCAGCTGCCGGACCAAAGCCAAGAGCTAGCAGGAGATGTACAGGCTGCGGGATTTGCGCAGAGTCTTGTCCTGTAGGGGCAATACCAGCAGATAATCTCAGGGGAGTGAACAAATCCCTCTGCATCTCCTGTATGAAATGCGTCTCGCTCTGCCCGGCAGGAGCCCGTTCCATTGGGAGTGTAATGAATTTCCTTGTCAGAAGACTCCTTAAGAAGGCCTGCGCTACAAGAAAGCCAAACGAACTCTTTCTCTAATTTTACTACTACACATCTTGTTATAATCACCTCGCTCAATTGTGATTGGCACCGGTCTTAAATTCTAAAAAAATTCATATTTTTGAGTTTTAATTAAAACAAAAATTAATGGAACAGGAGCAGAGAGATAAAAAGTATATGCAGATGGCCATAGAGGAGGCCAAAACTGGAATATTGAAGAATGACGGAGGCCCTTTCGGGACAGTGATTGTTAAGGATGGAGAAGTTATTGGCACCGGGCATAACAGGGTGCTGGCCAACAATGATGCCACTGCGCACGGAGAAATTGAGGCTATAAGGGCAGCAGGAAGGAGGCTTAACTCATTCAACCTGCAGGGAGCCACCCTTTACACAACAGGAGAACCTTGCCATATGTGCCTATGCGCTTGTATGTGGGCAAATATAGAGAAGGTCTACTACGGTTGCACAATAGAAGACAATGGTCTTATTGGCTTCAGAGATGACAAGTTTGACAAAATCTTTGGAGGCAGAGATAAACTGGAGGGGTATATGACAGAGGTAGAGCGCCAGAAATGCCTGGAGCTCTTCCAGTTATACAGAAGCCTCAAGAGAGAGAGATACTAAAACGCCGCAATTGCACTCTTCAGGCGCTCAAGTGCCTGAAGAAGCGTTGCGCGCGGGCAACCCACATTCATTCGCATAAAACCCATTCCACCGCTGCCAAACATTGCGCCGTCGTTAAGCGCAAGACCAGCCCTCTGCACAAAGAGTTCTATGAGCCTCTTGTGGGAGAGCCCCAAGGCGCGACAATCCAGCCAAACCAGAAATGAGGCCTGAGGGCGCAATGGTTTAATATCGGGAAGCTCCTTTTTACAATAAGAGAGCAAAAACTCAATATTTCCCTCCACATAGGAGAGCATCTCTCTGCGCCACTGCTCACCCTCTTTAAATGCAGCAATTGTTGCGATTGGAGAGAAGAGAGGCGCCTCATCCAATTCATTGGCCTTTAGATAGTTATAAAAAGGCTCGCGCAGTTGCTCATTTGGCACAATGGAATAGGAGCTTACCACGCCAGCAATATTGAAGGTTTTGGAGGGTGCTGCAAAGGTAATGCTGCAAGCTGCGGCCTCTGGGCTAACTGTTGCAAAAGGGATATGCTTCAGCCCCCAAAGCGCCATATCGCAGTGAATCTCGTCAGATACCACAATAATGCCTCTGGAGTGGCAAAACTCCGCAAGGGTGCGCAGTGTGGTGGCATCCCACAAAATACCGGCAGGATTGTGCGGATTGGAGAGTATCAAAAGCTTGCACTTGTTGTCACAAACCTGCGCAAGATTCTCAAAATCCATAGAATAGCTGCCGTCCGCATTCTCCTTTAGCGTATTATAAACAACTTCCCGATTATTCCCCTGTGGCACCAGTCGGAAAGGGTGATAGACCGGCGGCTGAATAATAACCTTCTCGTCCGGCTTTACAAAAACATTTATCACCATCCCGATGCCCTTTACAATACCCGGAATGTAGCGCAGCCATTCCCTCTTGGTCTGCCATCCGTGGTGGCTCAGAATCCACTCCTGAACCGTAGGCCAATACTCCGCCGGCTCTACAGTATATCCTAGCACTGGATGCTGAAGCCTTTTGCGGAGAGCCTCCATAATAAAGGGAGGAGTCTCAAAATCCATATCTGCAACCCACAGAGGGAGAAGATTCGCATTGCCGTAGCGCTCCTCCAGAGCATCTGTCTTAAGCGCTCCCGTACCGCGGCGATCTATTACTTTGTCAAAATTGTAGTCCATTTTATAACTATTTGAGAGCCTGACTAATATCCTCAAAGAGGTCATCCACATCCTCCAGACCCACGCTCAGGCGGATACAAGTCTCGGAGATATCCATTGCCTGCAGCTCCTGCTTGGAGAAATTGCCGAATATTGTGCTGGCAGGGTGAATGGCAAGCGTGCGGTTGTCAAAGAGGTTTGTAGCCCTCTTAATGAGCTTAAGATTATTTAAAAATCTGAAACAGGCCTCCGGCGACTCCAGCTCTATGCAAATCATAGCACCATAGGTGTTGTTAAACTGTCGGGAGGCTATTTTGTGGTAAGGATTCCCCTCTAGACCTGTATAGTTCACATATTTGATTTCTGGCAGTGTGCAGAGGCGCTCTGCAAGTTCCATAGTATTTGCAGATTCCAAAGCATATCTTGCCTCCAGGTTCTCCAGCCCCAAAGTCTGCATATATGCAACGTGGGGTGTCATATAAGCGCCCAAGTTAAGCATCATCTCCTGCATACGCTCATTAAAGGCGCTTCCGCAGGAATAGTCAATTACAAGACCTCCAATGGTGGAGGCTCCTCCCGATACATACTTTGTGCTTGAGACCAGCTCCAAATCCACCCCCAGATCCTTTGCGCTGAACCTTGTGAAGGGAATCATTGTAGTATCTGCCAAGAGCAGTTTGCCCTTGGAGTGCACAATCTGCGCAAGTGCCTGCAGGTCTGCAACCTCCTGAAGCGGATTGCTGATAATCTCTGCATAAACGCAGCAGGTTCTCTCATCTATTGCAGCCTTAACCTCATCGGGATTGCAGAGATTGCAGAAGCGCGCCTCTATGCCCAGCCTTGCAAAGGTCTTGCTCATAAGCAGCCAGGTATTTCCAAAGAGATGGTTGGAGGTAACAATATTATCTCCGCTCTGGCATATAGAGAGCAGCGCATTTGAGATTGCCGCCATTCCCGATGTAAGAGCATAAACAGTATTTGCTCCGGTAATCTCCTTAACACGCTTTTCAAAATAAATTACCGTTGGATTAGTAACTCTGGAGTAATCCGGCATTGCCACTCTGGAGCAGAAGGCATCCGACATAATCTCTGCATTTTCAAATTCGTATGCAGCAGTATGATAAACCGGCATTGCTAGCGCGCCATAAGCATCCTTGCTCTGATAAGCGCTATGTATAGTTTTGGTCTTTAACTTCATAAGATTAAACAAACATATACAAAAGTACAAAAAGTTATCAATAAAATGATTAATCTTTTCGGTGAACATAATCACCTCATCATTTGTTTAATTTAAACTAAAATATAAAACAAGAATTATGAAGAGAATATTGATAACAATTATTTCATTTGCCCTCATAACATTTGCGGCAAATGCTACAGACAGGCCAATAGAGTTTGGAGAACTCCCTGCGGCTGCACAAAACTTTATAAAAACAGATTTTCAAGACCTTACCGTCTCATTTGTAACCAAAGATACAGAACTGCTGGATACAACTTATGAGGTAAACTTCACAAACGGACTCAAGATAGAGTTCAACAGCAAGGGAGAATGGAGAGAGATAAGCAACAGCCTCTCCACAATAGAGAGCAAATACATACCACAGCAGATTCAAAAAACAGTCTCCGCCAGATGGCCCGATGCCGGTTACAAAAAGATAGAGAGATACCGCCACGGATATGAGATAGAACTCACAAACCGCTTGGAACTTAAATTTAACAAAACTTTCAAACTGATAGAGATAGACGATTAATATCGAATAAACCTTGCGAAATTCATCATATGGTACTATTTTTGCTATTTACATTTGATTTGCAACTGAAAGTATTTGATGATTTATAAGAGGTTTTTAGCATTAATTGCGCTCAGTTTGTTTGCAATACAACTCTATCCCAGCTCTAAGAGCTTAAGGGAGAGGGAGTCGTATGCGGCAGAACTAAGCCCAAAGAGCATCACCCTTCAAATACTATTTAACTCCGGGCAATCCCAAATAGAGTGGCATATTGCAAACAATTTGGAAAATGCAGAGAGATTCTTTACACAACTGGACAGCCTCTCCAAAGAACCTGGCATAAAGATTTCCAACAGAGTTCACATCTTCGCAAGCGCTTCGCCTGAGGGCATAAGCACACTCAATAACGAACTAAGTCAAAAGAGAGCGGAAGCACTCGCAGCGCTGCTAAAGGAGAGAGCACTCTTAATGGAGAGAGCTCTCCCAAATGCCCAAATAGAGATTACAGCCGTTGGAGAAGACTGGACAAAACTTACCCAGCTTCTGCGCAACTCTACCCACAACTACAACAAAAGGGCAAAGGAGAGAGCCATAAGAACAATTGAGCAGACTCCAAGATACATCTTTAAGGGGAACAAAATTGTAGGAGGCCGCAAAAAGACTGTAATGGAGATACAACGCGGAGAGTTCTGGCAGCAGATGAGCAGAGAACTCTTCCCTAAACTGAGACAGGCCACACTAACAATCTGCTACTCCCCTCTCCGCCCCCAGCTTGCAGATCCAAACAAGCGCATAACAGAGGTAACTCCACCTGCTCTTAAGCAGGAAGAGATAGCTGCAAAAACAACCAAAGGCAACAATGGCGCTATGCCTCTGCTGCCCCAATTCCCCGCAACGCAGATAAACCCCAAGGCGGGGAGACCACTCTTTGCAATAAAGAGCAATCTGCTCTTTGATGCCGCAACTCTTGTAAATCTTGGAGTAGAGATTCCAATTGGCAGCCGCTACAGCATTGGAGCAGACCTCTATTTCCCTTGGTGGCAGAGCAGCAAAAATGATATAACCGTACAGATGCTGGGAGGCACTGTAGAGGGCAGATACTGGTGGGGCAAGAGAGTCAACGAAGGCATCGGGAGTACAAGAGCAGTAATGACAGGCTTCTTCACAGGGCTCTACCTGGGCGCAGGCTACTTCGATTTCCAGCTTGGCAAACTCTCCAACAGCAGAGGAGTGCAGGGAGAATTCTACATAATGGGCGGCATAAGTGCCGGTTACACGCACAAGATAAGCAACACATTCAGAATGGAGTACAGCCTTGGAATAGGCTACTTGCAGTGCGACTATAAAGAGTACATAACAGCAAAAGATACAAGATTTGGCAACATAAAGGTCTTCCCATACCCTTGGGAGGTAAAGAGACTCTCCACCATCTTCCCAACAAAAGCTGCAATCTCCCTTGTATGGATGCTGCAGAGCAAGAGAGGAGGTGAGAGATGAGAAGAGATTACATTATTATCCCGATATTGCTCCCTGTAATGCTCCTTCTCCTGCTGGCAATCAGCTCCTGCAAGCGCGACCACCTCTACTACGAAGGATTAAATACTGCCACGGTGATTGTTAATCCCGATTGGACAAAATCCCGGCTCCACCCCAATGGAGTAACCGTATATGCATACAACAGCAGCGACGGATCTCTATACAAGCGCTTTCCGCCCGTAAGCGCACTGGAGAGATGTTACATACAGCTCCCCAAAGGGAACTATACGCTTGTAGTAATGAACGACACTCCGGAGGAGTTTGCAGATAGAATAGATTTTATTGGAGAAGAGAACCTTAAGACTCTACAGGCAAAGGGCGTACAGGACCTTAAAAGGTCTAAAATAGAGAACGCAAGCGGCAGCCTATACTGCATAGTAGAGCCAGATACCCTGGCTGTTGCGCTCTACAGCAACCTTAATATAACCCAGCAGCAGATAGACTACTTTTGGGATAAACCGGAGAATACAATCACACCGGAGAGTGCTATAAAGATTAATGTGGGGCCACAACGCGTTGTTACAATGATTAACATAAAGGCCCACGTAAAGGGACTCAAATACGCCAGAGGCACAACCGTCTCATACTTCAGAGGTCTGGCAGAAGGACATATGTTGGGCCAAGGGCAGAACTCTATGGAGAGCGTTGCGCAATCCTTCATCTTAAACCAGAGGGTCTTTGACCCTGGCTCCGACTCGGATGGCACAATAAAGGCCTCATTCCTCTCCTTTGGAATGCTTGGAGATGGAAACACGTCCTCCAGATACTACCTGGATATAAATTTTGTCCTCATAAACGGAGAGCCCTATCCCCTAACGTTTGATGTAACGGATTTAATAACCGTAGATATCTCGCTAAACCTGCAGCTCTCACTAAACCTTAATCTGGAGATAGAACTGCCGGAGGTTATTGGAGACGAAGGCGGAGGATTTAATCCCGATGTAGGCGAGTGGGAAGATGAAATTGTGGATATCCCAATTTAGAACCAAACATCAACCCTAAATAGAATAAATATTAACAATAATAATTTAAAACCAATTTTTAAGTAAAAAAATAACAGTATGAAGAAGTTCACACTCATTTTGGCAACAGTTGCCCTATTGGCAGCAGGTTGCACCAAGACAGAAGTTGTAGGACCTCAAAATAGAAAGGGCATTAACTTTGCCGCCTACACTGCAAAAACAACCAAAGCCGTACAGAAAGATGTTACAACGGAAAATCTAGATAATTTTAAAGTAACAGCATTTGGCAACGGCGCGCTATACTTTGATAATGTTACATTTAAAAAGAGCACTGAGAGTATCGAGAGTACCGAGAGTACCGAGAGTACCGAGATTACCGTTTGGAAGAGCGACACCAAATATTTCTGGCCTGCCTTCCCTCTTACATTCTACGCATATAACACTCCCTACGGATATGGCACTGGGGTGCAACCAACAGGCTTTGTTATAGAAATGGGCGAAGACACGACACTTACAGTTATACCTGCAACAAAGTTGGCAAATCAGGAAGACCTTGTAGCCGCATACGCAAAAAGCAAAAAAGAGAGCGATGCAACAAGCACTGGTAAGTCTCTTTCACTTACCTTCAACCACTATCTTACCCAGGTTATTGTTAAAGCAAAGAACTCAAGCTCTGCCTACAAAGTTGTTGTAGATGGTGTAAAGATTGCCAATATGGCCGGTCAGGGCACATATACCTTCAGCACCAACAAAATGGCAGCACCTGCAGGAATCATGAATAACACAAACTCTATAGACTACACTGCAACCTTTGCACCTAAAACCCTTACCTCAGGGGCACAAGAGGTTATGACAGATGCCGGTAAAGGAAGGTGGTATCTTATTCCTCAGAGTGTAAGAGCATGGAAACAGGGCAAAGATGTTGATGATCCTGATTTGAAAAACAACAATACAGTAAACGGTACCGCTAACGGTACGTATCTTGCTCTTAAAGTTCTCATTTCAACAAAGGCTGGTGCTCAGATTTACCCTAAAACAGGCAGTGAAACAGCTTGGATGGCAGTTCCTGTTCCTGCTGCACAAGAGTTTGCCCAGGGCAAGAGATACACTATTATTCTGGACTTCTTTGGCAACAATGGAGCCGGTTATGTTGATCCTGAGGTTCCTGGCGAACTTGACGGTGATAATCAAACCGATGATAGTGGCAAACCTATTGTTGGTAGCGAAATCAAGTTCAATGCAGAGGTTGTTAATTGGCAGGATGTTGAGATCACCATCTCACTCTAAACTATAACGGGTCGTTGGGGCCTGACCGCCCCAACGGTCACTAATTTATTTGATATGAGAGTCTTTAAGTTTTTGTTTGCTTTTTTGCTGTTGTGCAGCGCTGCGGCATGCCAGAAGAGTGATGTGGCGCCGGAGGAGCGTAAGCCATTCGCTTTTGCGGCGTCTGAGGAGACAAAAACAGGACTCTCGGAGACTTATGATAATTTCAGAGTCTGGGCAACCATTGTACAGGGCAGCAGTTCATCTACAGAGATGCCTGGGTACCTTGTCAAGCATGATAATGCTCTGGGCTGGAGTTATGAGAATATTGCTGACCAGGAACTCAAGTATTGGAGCGGCAGTGCAGATGCATACCATTTCCACGCAGGTGCACCGGATTATGTGACGAATGCCTCAGGTCAGCAGGTTGCAGGTATTGTACGCAACGCAGGCACTCAAGCAACGCCCGCCATTACGGAGAACTCCCTCACGCTCAAGATGATTGCCACAAAGGAGATTAAAGAGACCAGCCTCTATAGTCAGCCACATCTGGTAAGGCGCACAGACCCTTCCTTCGGGAGTCTGGTGAATCTCAAATTCTGCTATGCGCACGCAAAGGTGAATGTGGCATTCAAATATGTGTCGGGAAGCACAATTACAATTAAGGAGATAAAACTTATTCCGCCTGCAGCAATTGCTACAGAGGCTACGCTGCAAATTAATTATGATTGGGCAAAACCTGCAGTGAGTGCTGGAACGCTTGATATAGGAATTAGCACATCAAGTCCACTGGAGTTTAACCAAATAGAGAATATTTCAGCCAACTCCAAGGAGTATCACTCCTCCTCTCCGTGGTATCTTATTCCGGACCCTGCCTCCAAAGGGGATTGGAAACTTAGCATAACCGTTGCATCTGAGGGAGTTGCAGATGAGACAAAGCAGGTGACATTCACAGTGAGCAAGGCTTGGGAGAGCGGAAAGGCCTATCTCTACAGGTTTGAATATACAGATGAGGCGCATCTGGTCTTCTTGGGTGCGAGCGAATATTTGTTCATAGGAGAGAATTTGCAGGGTGGTGGAGAGCATAATTTCAATTAGCATGAGCACTTTTGGAATGAGAGTATTTAGAATGAGATATTACATTGTAGCGCTGATGTGCGTTGTGGCTGCGGCGGGGTGCAGTCGGGAAGAGAATTCTCCCGATATTCCTTCTGCTGCTAAGGTGGAGTTGGACCTTGCCTCCCGACCTGCCACCCGTGCGCATTTTGATAACAATGGCAATTTTGTGTGGGATGCGGATGGCAGTATGATTGCTGTGGTTTCCAGAGGTTGGAGTGAAAGTAATGCAGGCACTTTGGTGAAATGGAACAGCAGTGAGTGGTGCTCACCTATGAATATTACGCAGTTGGACCCTTCAAACAGCAGTAGAGTGCTCCGTGCCACCTCTGCAAGCACTCTTGTTACAAATGCTGCAGCAGGCGGTGACGGGCTCTTCTGCCTCTCCCCTGTTGTCGGCTCAGCAAATGCCACTTTAACTCAGTCTGCTTCCGAAGTTGCTGTAAAGTTCTCTATGCCACAGGAGTTCTCTCAAAGCGCATCGGGAAAATTGGAGGAGTTTGGAGATTACTGCTTTATCCACGGGGAATCCACTATTGCCAGCGCGCCTACCGGTGATCAGAAGAACTTTACGGCAAACTCCACTACATTCTATGCAATTCCGGCCACAATAAGGTTCAATATAAAGAACAATACAGATGCTGCAGTGCGAATGGAGTCGGTTAAGATTACTTGCAACAAACTCTTCCCCGATAAACTCTGCTGGAAAACCTCTGGTGACAAGCCTGCAATTTCAGAGCCTGAGGATAAATCTGGCTATTTCCACACAATTAAGACTGCAATAGATGAGGGCTTTGGCGAGGAGATACCAGCCAAAGTTGGCGATGACATCTCCACCCGCACCTATTATGCGCTCTGCCTCCCCTTTGATGATGCAGCATCGCTCTCGGACGCTACTCTTGCCTTCATTCTGGAGTCAAAAGAGAAAATCCACACTTTCAATATCTCGGCAGCAGAGTTCTTCAAAAGTGTTTTGCCCCCCGCAGAGAAAAAATTTGAGAGCAACAAGGTCTACACCTTGAACTTTACGCTCAACGACAACTCCGTAGAACTTGAATCTGTAACAATTTCTGATTGGGTCGGCGAACCATTCTACCTGCCAACCGAGGATGTGACGGCAAGGATAAAGGTAACTGTAGATTATTGGGTACAGGATAGGGAGAATCTCTTTACCTATTCCTTTATGCTTATGTTTGGTAATATTAATTCCAATTACACTATGTGGGGAGAGTGCAATCTTGGAGAGTATCTCTACAGTTCAACAGATTATGCCTTCACTTGGAGTGCTGTGACTCCATCAAAAGAGTCGGATGTTGATTATCTTGCCACATACTTCAACGGTATAACGGATTTCAAGTGGCAGACTCCATCAAAAGCGGATTTTGAACAACTCTTCTCTCTTGGCGATGCAAATATAGAGATGTGTAAAGATAGTGAATCTGGGGTTTACGGGCTGAGATTCAATAGTGTTGACAAGTCAGGCTCTTCTATTTTCCTCCCTTGTATCCCTTACGATCCAAATACTGATCAACATACATCTTACCCAGGAAATGGGACAACTGTCACTACTAGAACCCTTAACGGTTATTACTGGACCAGGGATACGGATAGTGAGAACACAGCTAACGGAATACTGTTGCATTTCCAGTTTACGAATGTAGAGACAATTGCAAATGAGAATTCCTCAGAATCCAATACATCAGTCTTTAGTAAGGGACTGAATGATGGATCTTTATATGAATTTCTATCTAAGCCTAAGAATGAAGAGCATTCAGTAAGAGCAATTTTACAAAATAAAGCACAACAAAATGAATAGAATAAAGATATACATATTATCTCTCCTTTCCCTCCTTTTGTTATTTAATTGCACAAAGGAGGAGAGCACTATTCCGGAGAAGGATAGGCTCTATATTCATGTCGCCACCACTTCCTTTGCTGCAGATGGAGTTCCCTCTACAAAGGCCGTCAATACCGGTTTTCTCACCACTTTTGAGATTGGTGATGCCATTGGAGTTACAGGAATAGATGCAAATGGCAATATATTGGATGTCTGCAACAATGTAAAGTTCAATTATAAGGGTTCTGAGACAATAAATGGAGTTATATGGGCCAATTTCATAGATGAAGTGCACGGTTATAGTTTTGTTGAGAGAGTAGATGGAGCCAAGTACTTTGCATATTATCCATATAGCGAGGAGGCGAGGAACGTTAAAAATCTGAATGATATTATCAGCAATTTTGAGGTTCAGACCAACCAGAGTACTAAAGAGAATTTTGACAAGAGTGACCTTATGGCAACGGATGAGCCGCTTGCGCCGGTGAACAGCGAACTGCAGTTTATCATGCATCACAAGATGACAACCATCTCCATATTCTACAACAATGAGTTTAAACCGGATGGTGTAACGCCTCTCTATAAAATTCTTCTTTACGGTGATACAAAGCCAGATGGCCTCAGATTGTCTAATACCTATAGAGCAAAGTTTTCTGATGGTAATTCAGAAGAGAATGGCAAGTATGAACTCAGACACCGTTACCTTCTGAATCCCCAAAAAAACAATTCCGTTAAATTGGTAGGATGTCTCGAGGAGGAGAGTTACCGTTACTTCAGCAAAGAGATTACCAATCTTCAGCCCGGTGTGCTCTATTCCATCTCTTTTGAGGGTGAGCCGCTTGTCCCATATACAGATGGTGTTGACCTTGAACTGGATGATGTTAAGTTTGAGGACAAGGATGGTAAAATTGTAACTCTTGGACATACCGTCATATGGTCAAAATACAACCTTGGAGAATCTCTTGGAGAGACATATCCTTTCCCACCTCTCTCCAGCGAGAAGGGAGGAAAGACCGGTTCCAGAGATCCTTATGCAAGAGGTGACTACTATTGCTGGGGTGCAACCTTTACACAATATGATAATGGGTTGACGGGATATAAAGGCTACGGATTCAACAACTATTTCGACAAAGAGTACAAGATAGCGCCACTTGGAGGAACTATTAAAGAGACAGAGTATGATGTGGCTCACGCAAAATGGTGGCGCGGCAAATGGCGTCTCCCTACCGAGAATGAGTTCAGGGCTATGTATGCCGGTTGCGAGTTTAAGAAGGTTGGATATTATAAAGAGACAAATACACGCTATATTGGTGATTATGGAGGAAAGAGCAAAGGAACTTATACTTTCGACATCATTAAGGTAACCAGTAAAAAGAACCCAGAAAAATTCATTTACCTCTCCACTGGAGGCTATTTTGACGGCACTCTGGAACCAGAAAAAGATGAGAAGGGCAATTTTACCTCATCCGGAGATGGTAAGCTCAATAACGGATGTGTTAATCCTACTACCGCCTACTACCTTAGCAGCACATCATCACCAAAAACACTTAAGGATATCTCATACGCCTTTTTTACAGCCGATAAGCAACAGATTTTAACTAACGGCAGCCGTTATACAGGTATGCTTGTGCGCCCAGTTTACAGTCCAAATGAAAAATAGAAGATGAGAGTATTGAATTTATTTGTCTGCATTTTCCTCACTTTATTCATTAGTTGCACCAAGACAGATGACCATTTGAAAGGAGATGGAACAGACTGGCAATTGCATGTACAGGTAAGCGATATGCAGGGTTCCGGTCCTGCAACAAAGATTATATATAGTGGAGAATACTCGCAACATACAGAGTTTGAGACTGGAGACAGGTTCGGACTCTTTGTTGTGGTTGAGAGCGTAACCGCTGAATCCCCATCGGTTACGGTGAATCATTATGAGGTTTACTGCTCTGGTTTGGACAATAATGGAAGAACCGTATGGTCAATCTTCAGACACTTCTCAGATGGTCACACCTCAAACTATCCTCTATATGAGATTATGCCGGAGGGGAGCAAGGCTTTTGCATATTATCCATACAACAGTGCCTATAACAATAATTCCAGCGTCACAGTGGACAAGATAAAGAGTATTGTTGCAAATTTTGGTTCCACCATTCCATATGACCAATCCTCACAATCCTCAGAATCTGCATTCACCAAGTATGACCTTCTGGTTGCCAGCAATATTGAGGGTTGTACTTATGGAGAGATAACCAGGGCAGAAAAGAGTGTTACCATCAGATTTTCTCACGCCTTTGCCATGCTCCGTTTCACACTTCCTGCCGGTTCTGTAAAGTATGATTACAAATTTAATAGGAATGATTTTACTCCGTATAAAAGCAGTACAGCAGGAGGATTTGATGAGTATAAATTTATCTTCAAACCTGGAGTTGTCTTGGATATATACATAAAATATGTCTTTGAAGATAGATTATTCAAATTTGCCACAGGCAACTTCAAGAATCTCTTTCCGATAACTACAGAAGCAGGTCATTGTTACTATTTGGATGAGAAAGCACCCAAAGTACCTTACAGTACTGCTGTAGATATGGGCACCTCTGTAATGTGGGCCTCCTTCAACCTCGAGGCCGAGAATGATCCTACAGCAACAGTCACGAATATTTCAACACTCAAGGGTACATGTGTCATGTGGGCTGTCAATAAGAATATAGGAGGTTATGGAAGCAATGCATATAAGAGTTACAATGACAGCTTTACAGAGGGAACAAAACCAAGTGAACTTCTAACCAGTTACAATTTTAGCGGAGATATCAAGTATGATGCAGCCCGTAATATGTGGGGCGGTGAATGGAGAATACCAACCCAGGCAGAATGGCAGGAACTCTTCGAGGCCTGTAATTACAGTATTGCAGATGGCAAGATTACCTTTACCAGCACGCGTACAGGGAAGACCATTACGCTAAAGTATGCAGGCTATTACGACAGTGCCACTCCATCTGCCACCAACACTGGCTACTACTGGTCTGCCACCTCCAGCGCTACGGATGCCACTAAGTCTATTGCCACACAGTTTGCAGCAACCAATACAGCGCCAAAACTGCATCCAACTGCAAACCGCTTCACAGGCCTCCCCGTAAGACCTGTCTATTCAAAATAGTCCGCTAAACTCCCCTTGCAGCAGAAGGTTGTTACTGCTCCAGCTCTAGCAAGAGGTGCAGTTATTCCCTCTCCGGCTGGTCGTTGAAGAGATAATCCTTGCCGGGCAGCACCGCATTTAGAATAATGCCCACTATTGCCGCAACAGCCAGGGCAGAGAGTTTTGTAAAGCCAAGGTCTATGCTTCCGCTCTCTGTTCCATAGTTGATTCCTATGCCAAGTACAAGAACTATGGCAAGTACTATTACATTTCGGGAAGATGAGAAATCTACCTTGCTCTCAACTACATTTCTTACGCCTACTGCCGCTATCATTCCGTAGAGGATTAGGGAGACTCCGCCAATTGTTGCAGCAGGAAGCGCGCTAACCACGGCGGCAAATTTTGGAGAGAAGGAGAAGAGTATTGCAAGCAATGCCGCTATTCTTATTACCCTTGGGTCATATACCTTGGTGAGGTTCAGCACACCTGTATTCTCTCCATAGGTGGTATTGGCTGGAGCGCCAAAGAGTGAAGCAATGGCCGTTGCCAGTCCGTCACCGCAAAGGGTGGTGTGAAGGCCCGGATTTACAAGGTAGTTCTTTCCTGTAGTTGAAGAGATTGCACACATATCTCCAATATGCTCAATCATTGTGGCAAATGCAATAGGCATTATGGCAATGACAGAACTTGCAAGGAGTTGCCAGTTCTCTGTACTTAAAACAGCAAGCGCTGTTGCCTCTTTAGCAACAGGAAAACCTATCCAGGCGGCCTCTTTTACTGCAGAGAAGTCGCACAATCCGCAGAGTGCGGCAACAATATAGGAACCCAGAAGTCCGAGAAGAATCGGGACAATTCTAATCATTCCCTTGCCCCAGATGTTGCAGACCACAATTATTGCAATGGCAAGAATTGCTATCCACCAGTTTGTCTGGGCGCTGCGTATGGCAGAACCTGAGAGGATGAGTCCTATGCATATAATTATTGGACCTGTTACCACTGGCGGAAAGAATCTCATTACCCTCTTTGTGCCAAAGGCTGCAATGAGTCCTGCAAGCACAAAATAGAGAAGGCCGGCGCAAGCTACGCCAATGCAGGCATATGGCAGAGACTGTGAGGCATTTAGCCCATAAGAGGAGCCCATCTCCACCACGGCAAGGTAACCGCCAATAAAAGCAAAGGAGGAACCCAAAAATGCGGGAACCATCCTCTTGGTTACCAAATGGAAGAGCAGGGTACCAAGTCCGGCAAAGAGAAGTGTTGTAGAGACAGAGAGTCCGGTAATGGCAGGAACAAGAACGGTTGCTCCAAACATTGC
>SAMEA3663025__coassemble_890_pt1 | contig 15635 bp, 15 predicted proteins | sample SAMEA3663025__metabat2_high_PE_020 | metagenome-assembled genome bin SAMEA3663025 (sample SAMEA3663025) | pig gut metagenome | biome: pig gut; feature: pig-associated habitat; material: faeces | place: France | collected 2012
GCCGACAATGCGAAAGCGCCCCTGCGGAGCAGGGGCGCTGGCAGAAAGCAAGAGCCGGGGCGGGGCGTCAGATCTTGAGCGATTCGCCCTCGGATTTGGCAATCACAAGTGCGGCGCAGGTGTTGCCGTATGTGTTCACGGCGGTGCGTGGCATATCGCAGAGCTGCTGAACTGCAAGAACCAATCCTATGCCCTCCAAAGGCAATCCTACCACCTGAAGCACAACGGTTATCATAACAAGACCGGCCATTGGGATGCTGGCAGTTCCTATGGCAGCAAGAAGAACTGTTGCCATAACCATTATCTGCTGTCCAATGGAGAGGTCTATGCCGTAGGCCTGCGCTATAAAGAGTACAGTAATACCCTCATACAGAGCTGTTCCGTTCATATTAACGGTTGCCCCAAGAGGAAGCGTAAAGCTGGCTATCTTGTTGGAGACACCAATCTTCTCCTGAGAATCTTTAAGAGCTATAGGAAGCGCAGCTGCAGATGAACAGGTAGAGAAGGCAGTAAGAACTGCAGAGGACATCTCCTTAAGATGCCTCCAAGGGTTGGTCTTGCCAAATATCCTGACAATGGCAGGCAGCACAAGGCCTCCGTGAATAAGACAACCTGCCCATACAATAAGGGTATAGACTCCAAGGCTGCTCAACACACCCATAAGCTTCTCCGAATCTCCTGCCTGGTCTCCAACCATCTTGGCAACTATTGCAAAGACACCGTAAGGGGTAAACTTAATTACAAAGAGGGTTATCTTCATAACAACGTCAAAGGCACTGCTGAAGAAATCGGAGAGGAAGATTCTTGGTTTCTCGTCCACCTGTGTAATGAAGAATCCGAAGAGGATTGCAAAGAAGATTACAGGGAGCAAATCTCCTTTGGAGAGGCTTGCAAAGATGTTGTCGGGAATAATGGCAACTATCTGGTCCATAAAAGAGGTCTCTGTTGCCTTTACGCTCTGCACTGTCTCTGTAAGGTTGATTGTTGCGCCAACGCCAGGCTTGAAGAGATTTACCAGAACAAGGCCAATTGCGGTTGCCACAAGTGTGGTGAGAATATAGAAGGCAAAGGTCTTTCCTGCAATTCTGCCAAGGTCTGATGATTTCCCGATGCTGGCCACACCCATAATGAGCGAGGTGAAGACCATTGGAATAATAATCATCTTTAAGGCGCGCAGGAACATTGATCCGGCCCAGTCTATATATTTTACATAGTCAAAGCAGAGGATTCCGAAGACTATTCCAAGCAGAATGGCAATAAGAATCTGCCAATGAAGGGCAAGTTTTACTCTTTTCATACACTACCCGCCATTTTATTTATTATTCTCCGGCGCATAAAGGTACTCTACGCAGGCATCTGCAAGCGCGCCAAGGCAGGAGATACCCATCTTAGGATCCAGCCCTGTGTGGTCGTAAGCAATAGGCAACTCTGTGCAGGCAAGCACTACAGGAAGTTTTGCCACCGTCCAAAGCTCCTCTATCACCTCTTTGTAGAGCTTTCCGGCAAGGTCGCACTCACCCGCCTTTACAAGGTCTGTAATGTGGTGTATTCTCTCCTTCTGCTCCATTGTAGGGATTCTGAAATTGTATCCCATAGACTCCGCGTGCTTCTGGTAGAGGCCTGTCTTCATTGTGCCCATTGTGGCAGTAAGCCAAGCCCCCTCCGGGCAGATGCGCGCAGAGGCTTTAATTGTCTCATCGATAATATGGATAAGATGCATAGGCATCTCTCCCTTCTCCACCAGTTCGTCAAGGAAATAGTGGGCAGTGTTGCAGGTAACTGCAAGCACTTGCGCGCCCCACTTATGCAGGGTCTCCACACCACGCTTTATATCTGCGCGAGGGTCTGGTCCCTTGCCAAGCAGGTATGTGGTTCTGTCGGGAGTAATGGTATTGGAATAAATGAACATCTCCGGATGCTCTTGGTCGCATCCTGCAGGGGCTTTCTGAGCCATAAGCCGCATAAAGTCTGCTGTTGCAGCAGGCCCCATGCCGCCTAGAACGCCTAATGTAAGTTTTGGTCTCATATCTATATATAGTTATATAACTTGTTATTATCCATTATACTGCAGCGTGAGAGTCATAAGACGCCGGCTCTTCTCTGTTACCCTTGCTCCCTCTGCCACCTGAAAACCCACCAGAGCAACAACTCTTCCTCCGGCATCCTCCAGCACCTGAGCATGCTCCCTCAGCAGCCTCTCAACTTTGCGCTCCCCAAGATAGTCATTTATTCTCTTATTTCCTCGTTTCATACCCAGAGGCGCAAAAAAATCTCCACTCTTTGCAGGACGAAGCCTTAGAGGGAAAGTGATTGAGTCTGCATCCAAGGTTAGCAGATTGCCGTCGGAGAGCCTTTTGCAATGCTCTACAGGAGTCCCCTCTCCCTCCCATTCATAAAACATATATGAGAAGATAAGCCCATTCTTAAGTGGAATTATGCCTGCCCTTCCAAAGCCACTCTGCGAGTCCGCCTGGATGAGAGCTCCCTGCGAGTCCGCTTGGATGAGAGCACCCTGCGGCTCTGCCTGAATGAGAGCATCGGGAAGAAGAGCGCTCCCCTCACTCTCTGCCAAAGAGAGGTAGATGTAGAGGTTGCCCTCCTCCAGTACCATTGTATATCTCTCTGTGCGCCAGAACTTTGCATCGCATTGCGGGGCGGCAGAAGAGCGTTTTAGCGACTCCGCAACCTCCTCAAGCATAGTGGCAGGAAAGTTAAACTCCTCCAGCAGTTCCAGCAGCAGAGCAGTGCCTCCTGCAGCTGCAAGCGCCTTGCCGTCCAGCATAAGCTGCAAATACCTCTTAAGGAGCGCCGTGCGGAACTGCATACCTTGGCCGCTCTGGCCAGAGAGGGGAAGCTTGCCCCCTGTGCGGTAGAGCACATAGCTCTCCTTGCAATTGCTTAAACCCTGTTGCAGAAGCAGATAGGCATCTGCAAAATTTGCAATATCCATATTAAGCCTGCGCACGGCAGAGGGATTAATCTGGCGCATCTGCGGAATAATGATATTCCTTATTCTATTCCTTGCCACATCGCATAGAGCATTGGTGCTATCTATCCTGACCTGCAGAGAGTTACTTGCAAGATACTCCTCTATCTCCTCCCGCTCAAAAGAGAGAAGTGGCCTTATGACCTCATATTTATCATTATCCCGATAAGGAAGCGGCGCCCTCTCCGCTATTCCGCATAATCCCTTTATGCCCGTGCCTCGCAAGAGATTAAGCAGAAGTGTCTCTGCATTGTCGTTGGCATTATGAGCTACCGCAAGAACTGCAGGGGCATAAGAGGAGAGAATCTCCCCAAACCACTTGTAGCGAATCTCCCTTGCGGCAATCTCTATGGAGAGCGAGCGCTCTGCGGCATAGGCGCGCGTATCGGCGGTTTTACAGAGAAATGGGAATCCGTAGAATTTTGCCCTCTCCTCTACAAAACGCATATCGCCGTTGCTCTCCTCCCCTCTGAGAGAGAAGTTGAGATGCGCCACAACAACTCTTGGAGAGAGCGAGCTGGAGGCCAGAAGATGAAGCATACATATGGAATCCGGACCGCCGCTGACGCCGGCAACGATGGTAGAATTACCATCATATAATCTCTTTAAAAGCGCATCGAATCTCCTTTGGGAAATCATTTCTTAAACTCTCCTATGGTATATGCGAACGAGATGCCCAGCACCTCCTTAAACTGCACACGGGGAGCATAGTCTCCGTTGTCATCCTTTATAAGAATGTCATCATCATAGATGAGATTTGTCCTTAGGGTTGCCTCAAGGAATCTGTTTATCTTGTAGGCAAGCATCACATCCCAAGTAACCTTAATATTCTGCGGATTGTGCTTATAGTCCGAGAAGAGAATCAGCTGGGAGACAGCCTTGAAATTCTTGAGGGAATAGTTGACATTTCCTGTCAGCTGGGCACCCACCTGAACCCTTACAGGTTCATCCTCTGCGTTTCCATACTTTGTTCTCAGCGACTTCTGGGTTACGATAATGGTATTGAGCGTAATGGGAGCAAAAGTGGCGGAGTACCACTTCTTATCCGGCTTGTAGTCTATACCTATACCAAATGTAACATAACCTGGCGAGAGGAATTTTGAAACCCTCGTAGCCTCATCTTTGCTGTTATAAGTAAAACCCGGCGAAAACTGGCTCTTGATATTAAGTGCGGCTGAGAAGAAGAAGTTCTTGAAGGTGGAATAACCCGCCTTGCTGTCCAGGATAAACTTATCCTCGCTCTTTCTGTACCCTTGGTCGAAGGATTGCACAAAACCATAGGAGACCTGCGCCCTATTTTCCCAATAGAGGTTATCCTTTGCATAGTTACGCATTGCATTCACATAACCATTCATAGCAATGGAACCTGAACCTCCGGCGGCCCAGTTGGTAAGCGAGACCTGAGAGAAGCTCAGCTGGGTAAGCATTCCGGTAGTCCAATACTTTGGAGGCGCAACCGGAACATACTGAATGACAGGCACCTTATTGGATAATCCTATCTTTCTTATAATATTCTGAGCAGAGGTGAGGGTTGTATCTGATGTAATCATCTGCACGTTCTCTCCGCCACCCCTTCTTTGCCCCAAAAGGGAGATTGGAAGGAGCAGGGCCAGCAGCAGGGTTGCCACCAGAGACCTGAATGCAAATTTGCTATTCCTCAAGAACATCATCCGAATTATACTTAAATCCCAACCTCTTTCCTGTCTTAAGCTGGGTACTCTCTATTTTACTGTTAATCTGATCCAGAGTTGCCACCTTTACCATATCGAACGGAGGAACAAGCAGGTCGAACTGCAGGGAGTACAACATAGCCGACTGCACAAACTCCTGCAACTCATTCTTATCCAGCACCACCTTGCCAAATGAAGAGACCTTCTGCCTCTGCTGCCTCTTGCCCTCTACAAAGAAGAATTTCTCCTTGTTTACAAAGAGTCTTGCCACAAGATAGCCTAAATCGTCTGTACGATTATATTTAAGGGAGTCTGAAAGAAAATTGTAAACACTTATTACACCGCAATAGGTATTGAAATCGCCTCCCTTTGCATAGGCATTCTTCCAGACAGCGTGATCTCTGTCAAACTGGAATACATCTGTATGCATACTGAAGAGCAGAACATCATCTGCAAACTTAAGTTCCGCCTCAAATTTGCCTCTGTCTCTATACTCAAGTTTAATCCTTCTTGAGTTAACTGCAGGGTTATCCTCCAGGGCCTCGTTAAGGTCGTTGCTAATCTCGCTAAGCAGGTCCTTCAACTGATTGAAAGTTTCCAATGCCTGGTCGTAAACAGCAGCCTTTGCTCCGGCCTTTGCATCAAGCAAGGCCAGAATCTGACCTTGTTTTGGTAACGGGTCTGTTGACATAACTAACTCCTTACTAATATGATTTTGCAAAAATTACTCTTCTCTTGGAAGGTTTGCCCGAATAGACGCACTTACCCTCCTCCTCACAAACAAATGAATCTATAGGAATACACCTGATGGTAGCCTTGGTCTCCTCCTGTATCTTTGCCTCCGTCTCCTTTGTGCCATCCCAGTGGCAGAGCAGGAAGCCGCCCTCCTCTATCTTCTGCTTGAACTCATCCCAACTATCCACCTTATAGGTATTGGCATTGCGGAAATCCAGAGCCTTCTTATAGATATTCTGCTGAATCTGCTCCATAAGTGCAGCAACATGCTCTACAAGAGAATCCCAACCCACAAACTCCTTCTCCAGTGTATCTCTTCTGACAACCTCTGCAGTTCTGTTCTCCAGGTCTCTTGGGCCCATTGCAATTCTTACAGGCACTCCCTTCAACTCCCACTCCGCATACTTGAAGCCGCTTCTCAAATTGTCTCTGTCATCTATCTTTACGGTAAGGCCGGCCCTCTCCATAAGCTCCTTAAACTCCCTCATCTTGGCAAGCACTGCCTCCTCCTCTTCCGGTTTTTTGAAGACAGGAACCATAACAACGTGGATAGGCGCCAGTCTTGGAGGAAGAACAAGGCCGTTATTATCTCCGTGGGCCATAATAAGCGCTCCCATAAGTCTGGTAGAGACTCCCCAGGAGGTTGCCCAAACATACTCCGGCTTGCCCTCTTTGGTTGTATATTTCACATCAAATGCCTTAGCAAAATTCTGGCCAAGGAAGTGCGACGTACCTGCCTGAAGCGCCTTGCCATCCTGCATCATGGCCTCTATGCACATAGTATCCACCGCACCGGCAAACCTCTCGGACTCTGTCTTGTGCCCAACCACTACCGGCACTGCCATATACTCCCTTGCAAACTTTGCATATACCTGAACCATTGTCTCTGTCTCCTTCTGAGCCTCCTCCATAGTGGCGTGGGCTGTATGGCCCTCCTGCCAGAGGAACTCCGCTGTTCTAAGGAAGAGTCTTGTTCTCATCTCCCACCTTACAACATTTGCCCACTGATTGCAGAGAATAGGAAGGTCTCTGTAGGATGTAATCCAGTTCTTATATGTATTCCAGATTATTGTCTCCGATGTTGGCCTAACAATAAGCTCCTCCTCCAATTTTGCATCAGGGTCTACAACAACACCCTTGCCGTTTGGGTCTACCATAAGCCTGTGGTGTGTTACCACAGCGCACTCTTTGGCAAAACCCTCAACGTGTTCTGCCTCCTTGCTTAGGAATGATTTTGGAATAAAGAGCGGGAAATATGCATTCTGATGTCCTGTCTCCTTGAACATTGAATCCAGCTGGCGCTGCATCTTCTCCCAAATTGCATATCCGTATGGTTTAATGACCATACAACCTCTAACTGCAGAATTCTCAGCCAAGTCTGCCTTTACAACCAGATTATTATACCAAAGCGAATAATTCTCCTCTTTACTTGTTACCTCTTTTGCCATATTGGAACATTTTTTGTTATATCTTTGTAGTAGGGTGCAAAAATACAAAATTATTTTCAACAGAGGAGGTAATTATGAAAAACAATGGATTTATTATTTATTTGACGGGATTGCTTGCATTATCCTCTTGTGGCACTTATTATCAGGCTGTTAACAACAGCGAAGGCTTCCAGAACGGCATCTACTACAATGCCGCTGCAAGCCATTCTGCAGAAGAGGGCAGAAACCTTATTGTAAATGAGAGCCGTACTCTGCAGGAAAAGACATACAGCCAGCTTGAGTCCGAGCCTGCTGCAGAGGTAAATCTCACCATTGCAGCAGACCCCAACAGCTATGCTGCAAAGTTAAGGAGGTTTGACTCACCGAAATATACCGTAAACGTTGTAATCGACTACGGAAACTGGATAGACCCTTGGTGGAGCCCTTGGTGGTACAGAAACCCGTACTACTACGGATATGGCTGGTACACCTCCTGGGACTACTGGTACTGGAGAGACAGGTACTGGAGAGATTGGTATTGGAGAGACCCTTGGTACTACGGCTACGGATGGCATAATCCGTGGTATCACCACCACTGGAGCTGTTACCCTCCACACCACCACCACTACTACAAACCATACAGGAACCCTTATTACGGAAGGGCAGACTCCTATTCCCGACCATACTACGGCGGCCGCAGCAATGCCTCTTCCCATAGGAGCTACGGCAACCCGGTATATTCAAAGAGCAATTCCCATAGCGGCAGCTCTGTGGGAAGTTCTACCAGAAACCCAAGGGTTGGCAACGTAAGGTACGGCACCAACAACGTGCGATACAACAATTCGCAGAACGACAATAATGTGCGGAACAACAACAATGTGCGGAATAACAACAATGTACGGAACAATAATGGCAATGTGCAGAACAACAGCAACAACTCCGGCAACCGCAACAACAACATAAACAGCGGCACAAACAGCGGCACAAGAAGTGGCACCACAATCTATCGCCGCACCACGCAGAAGAGCCAAAACGATGCAACCGGCAACACCAGCGTAAGAAACAACAGCAACAGTAGCAGCAGCAGTGGCAGTAACAGCAGCAATAGCATCTATCGTTCCGGCAACTATAACAGGAACTACAACAGGAATTACAACAATAATTCCAACAGTTCATACTCCAGCGGCTCCTCCTATTCAAGCGGCTCCTCTTACTCATCGGGAAGAAGTTCCGGAAGCAGTTCGGGAAGCAGCTCAGGCGGCTCAATATATAGAAGAAGGTAGAGTGCTGATTATTAAAAGGATTTATTATGAAGAGGTATATTTCATTTTTTATGGTTAATGCCCTCTGCTGCGTTACACTCTTTGGGCAGAACAACCCTATTGATTATGTATATGTAGCGAGGTCCTTCAGCCTCTCACAGCAGAACAGAGAAGGCACTGCAAGAAGCGTTGCAATGGGAAATGCCTTTACAGCACTTGGCGGCGATATGGGCAGCATCTCTATTAACCCTGCATCCTCTGCAGTTTACAGGTATTCGGAGTTTTCTATAACACCAAGCATTACCAATGCAGGGTATAACAGCACCTATGCGGGAGGTTACAGCAACTCGGGCAACCTTACAAGATTTGGCATAAGCAATGCTGGCTTCATAGGCTCTTTTGAGACCGGCAGAAGCAGCAGAGGTCTGGTCAGATGGAGTCTGGGTGTGGTGCTTAACAAGCAGAATAACCTTACATACTCCATAGGAGCAAACGGCAGAAACGGCAACTACAGTTGGCTGCAAAGCCTTGCCGAGCAAACCAATAGCATAGATTCCAGGGAGATGGACATAAACAGCCACCAGGATCCTTTCCTTACCTTTGGCGCAAAGCATTGGGGCTCCATTCTTGGCTGGAACACCACTCTGCTCTCTCTGCTGCCAAATACAACAGACCAATATATTGCCGCAACGGAGAATATGTACAACAGAGGCGTGGACAGCCAAGGCAACCAGAATGTGGATATTATGGTGGGAGGCCCTCTGGATCAGAATTTCCTTAAAGAGCGGAGGGGAAGCGTTACAAGCGCCACCGTCAACTTTGGAGGAAACATCTCCAATATCTTCTACTTTGGAATAAACCTGGAGGCAAAGAGCGTCTATGAGAAGATAAATATAAGCATTGCGGAGAATGCAGTAAACTCACGCGATTTTGACAGCGGTTTTGAGAGTTTTGGCTATGGCTATGAGCATAAGACATTTGGTACAGGTTTGGAGATTAAAGCAGGCTTTATCTTTACACCTAGCCCATTCTTCAGATTGGGCGGAAGCATAGCCTCTCCAACCTACTACTGGCTTACGGAGAGATACTCCTCTGCAATGAGGTCTGCCTTCAACGACGGCTACAGTCAGCTTATCTTTACCCCGGAGGGGGAGTATGACTATACCCTGCAGAGCCCATTCTCTTTCAGTTTGGGAGCGGCCGGGGTGATTCCGGGAATTGGCGTAATAAGCGCAGATTATGAGATGATAGACTACTCCTCTATGCGACTGAGGGAGGTAGGCGGCCGTGCAGGTTCATTTGCATTTGATAATGCTGGAATTAAAGAGATTTACAAGGCACAGCACATCTTTAGGGTTGGATTGGAGCTTACTCCAATTAAGGAGATGGCGGTAAGAGCCGGATTCCAGCACTACTCAAACCCATATAAAAATCCTAAATTTACAGAACTAGACACTTATATAGTCTCTGCATCAAGAGAATCAACCAATATTGTCTCTGCAGGATTGGGATACAATCACAGCAGCGGGTTCTTTATGGATGCCGCTTTCCAGACAACTGTGGGCAAGGATGAGAAGAGCGGCGCCATATATGACGGGCCTAATGCTCCAATTGTAAACTATAAGACCAATTGCTGGAAGTTGCTCTTTACCTTTGGCTTCAGATTTTAGCTGAGAGCTTAAGATTTCAGCGGAGATAGGAGATGGAGTTGGGCCCCTCGTGGAAGAGAAGGTCCAGAATTGAGAGATTTGGGATAAAGCCGTATTTGCCGGAGAAGATTTGGTAATACGGCTTTTCCATATTTAGTTCTTTAAGATAGGAGGCTCCCTTGTATTTGGGCTGGATACGCTCCCTTAAATCGCACAACGGCAGCTCTGTATATGGGGCGGAGGCGGAATGCGGAGCAACAAATTCAGTAGTGCAGCAAAGCTTTGCGCCCAAACCCTCCATAAAAGAGAGTAGCAGCTGCATAAGCCTCATATTCAAATCTATGAGATACTCCGGCCTGGAGTTGATAACTGAATAAATCTCATCTTTATAGTATTCAAAGAAGGGAGTATTCATATATGCAGCCTCAAGCGCCCTTAAATGCGCCTGAATCCAATTCTCTGAATAGTCTATCTTTACATCCTTTATGGGAATCTTATGGGAGTGGTCTCCCCCTGTACGCAGAATGGGAATATTTAAAGGGAATGGCCCTTCAGAACTGTAGATTATGCAACGAGTCCTGTAAGACTGCTTCTGATACATCTCACAGGACTCCACATATGCCTCTGCGGCTCTTGCCACAGCAACAAAATACTCCACAGGAGGGAAATACGCCGTTGTTAAAAGAACTGCCTCCCTCTGCATAACACTCTACTCTTCGTCACCCTTGAAAGTTGGCTTATAGCCAATGATACCTCTGGAAGAGTTTCTGATAAAGTCCAGAATAATCTTCTTCTCGGGAGTATCTGTAAAACCCTCCTCAACGCGCTGACAGGCATCTGTAACATTAAGGTCGCTCTGATATATCACTCTATAGATTTCCCTTATCTGGTCTATCTGCTCCGGAGTGAAGCCTCTTCTTCTGAGTCCCACAAGGTTGATGCCGCAGAACGAGAGAGGACGCCTGCCGGCAAGTACATAAGGAGGAACATCCTTGCCTATCATAGAGCCGCCTGAAATCATTGCGTGCGCACCAATCTTGGAGAACTGGTGTGCAGCGGAAGCGCCTCCAATAATTGCCCAATCATCTACGTCTGTCTCACCTGCAAGACCAACATAGCTTACAAGAATACAGTGCTTGCCAATGTTGCAATCGTGAGCAACGTGGGCATAGGCCATAATCAGAGTATTGTCTCCCACCTTGGTAACAGCCTTCTTGCTGGCAGCTGTACCCCTATGGATTGTTGCACACTCTCTTATTGTAACATTGTTTCCAATCTCCACATAAGAGACCTCTCCTGCAAATTTCAGATCCTGAGGAACACCTCCAACAACCGCACCCGGAAAGACGCGGCAATTCTCTCCCATCTTAACATAGTCATAGATGGTAGCGTGCGGGCCAATATGGCATCCATCGCCAATTTCAACATTCTCCGCTATGTAGCAGAAGGGCTCAATCACCACATTCTTGCCAATCTTGGCATTTGGGTGTATAAATGAGTTATTCTCCATAAATTTGTTATTCTTTGTTTTTGATAATCTGAGCCATCATATCGCACTCACAAGCAAGATGATTGCCAACATAAGCCTCTCCGTGCATACACATAAGGGTTCTTCTGAGAGGCTCTGTAATCTTAAGGCGCATAACAAGAACGTCGCCCGGAACAACCTTCCTCTTGAACTTTGCGTTATCTATCTTTGCAAAATAGGTTGAGTATTTAGAAGGGTCGTCCACATCCCTAAGCGCCAACATTCCTCCACACTGGGCAATAGACTCAATTATAAGTACTCCCGGCATTACAGGCTCTGTTGGGAAGTGTCCCTGAAAGTACCACTCGTTTACACCTATCATCTTTACTCCCACAATATAGTCCTCCCCCATCTCTGTAATCCTGTCCACCATAAGGAAAGGAGACCTGTGTGGGAGAATGGTCTTTATTTTGTTAACATCCATCAATGGCTCGGCATTGGGATCAAAAACCGGAATATCAATCTGCTCTTTCATCTTCGTAAATATTATATGGTTTTTTTAACAATTTCCCTAAGTTTTGAGGCCATAAGGGTATTGATTCTATGACCTGTCTTATAGCCTATTATCATTCCTTTTATTGGCGCGCCTATAAGAGCAAAATCTCCAAGTATATCCAAAAGTTTGTGGCGGGCACACTCATTTGAAAATCTCAGCTCCAGATGATTGAGGTAGCCCTCCGGAGCGCGCTCAAGACTCTGCATATTAAAGATGCCTGCCAATCTGTCAAGCTCCTCCTGCGGCACAGGATGCTCAACCACAATTATCGCATTATCCAGGTCTCCTCCCTTTATAAGGTTATTCTTGAAGAGAGGCTCCAACTCGTGGAAGAAGACAAATGTTCTGCAGGGCGCTATCTCCTTTGTAAAATCCACGTGCTGGTTGAATCTTGCATACTGATTTCCCAAGACCTTTGAGTTAAAATCTATCATAAGATTCACCGCAAGTGAATCGTAAGGAAGAATAACTATCTCCGAGCCTGTGGTATCATCTCTGAAACATATATTCTCCTTAATCTCAAGGTACTTTCTCTCCGCATCCTGCTCAACTATTCCATCTGCAGCAATTGCATCTGCAAAGAACTTTGCACTTCCATCCAGTATGGGCACCTCCGGAGCATCTATCTCTACCAGCACATTATCTATATGCATTCCGTAGAGAGTTGCCATAAGGTGTTCCAAAGTAGATATCTTTACCTGCCCCTTCTCAAGCGTGGTGCCTCTGGAGGTGGTGGTGACATAATCCGACACGGCATTTATATAGGCATCGGGACCAAGATCCACCCTATGAAAGAGCACTCCTGTGTTTGGTTTGGCAGGTTTTATAGTCATTGTAACAGAGAGACCCGTATGCAGACCCTTTCCCTTGAAGGTATATGAGTTTGCAAGGGTGTGCTGTTTTGAAAAGTTAATCATATAGGATAAATTGGTTAATCGTGCAAATATATGAATTTATCTGGATTTATGAAGGGTCTTGAAGACCGCATACGCCCTTATGTACTCTTTTGCATCCATTGCAGGAGAGCCAAGCAGCACCTCGCCCTCTCTCTTCACATTGCCCAGAATGCCTGCCTGAGCGCCAATTTGGGTGCGATCCGATATCTTCAGATGCCCTGCAATTCCCACCTGGCCGCCAAGCATACAGTTGGCGCCAACCTTGGTAGAGCCTGCAATTCCCACCTGCGCTGCCATAACAGTATTCTCTCCAACCTCCACATTGTGCGCAATCTGAATAAGATTATCCAGCTTAACCCCCTTGTGGATAATTGTAGAGCCCATAGTGGCACGGTCCACAACAGTATTTGCGCCAATCTCCACATTATCCTCCAGCACCACATTGCCTGTCTGCGGAATCTTCTTGTAAGAGCCGTCCTGCGTAGGAGCAAAACCAAATCCGTCCGAACCAATCACCGCATTTGCGTGGATAATGCAGTTGCTGCCAATAACACAGCCGTCATAAATCTTCACGCCCGGGTAGAGAATCGTATCGGCGCCAATCTTAACATTATTCCCGATATATACCTGCTCATAAACCTGTGTGCGCTCCCCTATGGAGCTATTGTAGCCCATATAGGAGAACCTGCCAAGATAGGAGCCCTTGCCGCGCTTTGCACCCTTCTCGCACTTTGAAAAGAATGCCCTGCCGCTGCGGAGCGAGCGCTTGAGCGAATTGAGCAGATCCAACAGAGAGGCCACTGCCTCGTAGGCATTGTCCACCACAATAAGGGTTGGAGTCACCTTCTCCTGCGGAATAAACTCCCTGTTTATAATAACTATGCTGGCTTTGCTGGTAAGCAAATACTGTTTATACTTTGGATTGGCAAGGAAACAGATATTTCCACTCTTGCCGCTCTCTATCTTTGCTACCGAAGAGACCTTTACATTGGGATCTCCAATAATCTCCCCATTAAAATGTTGTGCTATTCTTTCTGCAGAAACTTCCATATTATTTCACTTATCCTGCAAATTTACACAAAAATTTGGATAACACATATATTGTGCGTACATTTGCAGGTGCAAAAGGGGATGAGATGGCGACGGGGAGTCGCCATTTTTATTTGCTTAAGAGAGATTAAAGCCATTTATGATATCAAAAGAGAGCATAGCAGAGGTCATAGCAGAGTATCTGGAGAGAGAGGGACTCTTTCTTGTAGAGATAGAGGTCTCTTCACAGAACGATGTAGAGATCTCCATAGAATCGCACAACGGGTGCGTCACATTGGAGCATTGCGAGGCAATAGACGAGATTGTCCACAACAATTTTGACCAGAACCTGGAGGACTACTCCCTTACAGTAGGCTCCGCAGGTCTGGACCAGCCCTTCAAGGTGGCAGGCCAATATGAAAAATATACCGGAAGCCAGGTTGAGATTCTCTTTGCAGACGGCAAGAAGCGCAAGGGCATCCTTGCCGGCTTCTCACAGGGGGTCATAACCTTTACCTGGAGCGCTCTGGAGAGAGTGGAGGGAAAGAAGAGAAGAGTTCCGGTAGAGCATACGGATATGGTAGACCTTAAAGAGATAAAATGGTGTAAACCGGTAATAGACTTCAAATAGATTATATAAACATAAAAATATGGAAGGTTTAAATTTAGTAAGCACGTTTGCTGAATTCAAAGAACACAAAAATATCGACCGCCCTACAATGATGAGCGTTCTGGAGGATGTCTTCCGTACACAGCTTGCCAAGATGTACGGTACTGCAGACAACTGCGACATTATCATTAACATAGACAAGGGCGACTTTGAAATCTGGAGAAACAGAACCATTGTGGAGAATGTGGAGGATCCCAACACAGAGGTCTCCCTTGAAGAGGCAAGGCAGGTGGATGACTCCTATGAGGTTGGCGAGGACTTTACAGAAGAGGTAAAACTCTCCGCCTTTGGCCGCAGGGGAATACTGAACATTAGACAAAACCTCTCAGGAAAGATAATGGAGATTGAGAAGACCAATCTCTATAAGGCTTACAAAGAGAGGATAGGTGAGATTTTTGTCGGTGAGGTCTATCACGCCTGGAAGAAGGAGGTGCTCATTCTGGATGAGGACGGCAACGAACTTGTACTTCCAAAGAGCGAGCAGATTCCATCAGATTTCTTCCGCAAGGGCGACTCTGTAAAGAGCGTTGTAGCAAATGTAGAGTTGAGAAACAACAACCCAATCATAACACTCTCCAGAACTTCTCCACTCTTCCTTGAGAGGCTCTTCGAGCAGGAGGTTCCGGAGATATTCGACGGCCTTATAACCATAAAGAAGATTGTGAGAATGCCGGGTGAGAGGGCAAAGGTTGCAGTTGAGTCATACGACGACAGAATAGACCCCGTAGGAGCCTGCGTAGGTGTAAAGGGCTCCAGAATCCACGGCATTGTAAGGGAGCTCCGAAATGAGAATATAGATGTTATCAGCTGGACCAACAATACACAGCTTCTTGTTCAGAGGGCATTGAGTCCTGCAAAGATATCATCCATAAAGATAAGCGACGAGGACAACAAGATTTATGTTACCCTTAAGCCTACCGAGGTCTCTCTTGCCATTGGAAAGAATGGCAGTAACATTAAACTTGCCAGTATGCTTGTAGGCAAAGATATTGAGGTCTACAGAGAGCTTGACGGCAACGACGACGAGGAGGATGTTCTTCTTGGAGAATTCAGCGATGAGATAGACCAGTGGATTATAGATGCTCTGCGCGGCATAGGTTGCGACACCGCCAAGAGTGTTCTGTCACTCCCTGTATCTGAGATTGTACGCAGGGCAGACCTTGACGAAGAGACTGTTATAGATGTGCAGAAGATCTTGAGAGCAGAGTTTGAGGACGAGAAATAATCGGTAAAACATAGAATATTATTTAAATCGGGAGGAATAATATGGCAGATAACATTAGAATA
>SAMEA3663025__coassemble_914_pt1 | contig 15271 bp, 12 predicted proteins | sample SAMEA3663025__metabat2_high_PE_020 | metagenome-assembled genome bin SAMEA3663025 (sample SAMEA3663025) | pig gut metagenome | biome: pig gut; feature: pig-associated habitat; material: faeces | place: France | collected 2012
TATATCTCACCCTTGAAGAGGGGAGAGATAACCTACAGGTTCTACCTTGGAAAGGGCTTTACAGATTGCAATATCTGCAGGAATACGGAGTACCTCTGTACGGTCTATTTCAGAGGGAACGGAAGCGCGGATGAGAATAGCTGGAGTGTAGATACAAGCCAGCTTGACGATGTTCCTCAAGGACCTGCTGTGGTGGCCTTTGAGCAGAGCGAGAGGGTGCTCTACAGGGGAGAGGTTGCTGTGCTTAACTACTCGCAGCTCTCGCCTGCTTCGGCGGTGCCTGCTCTTCAGATATCCGACGAGTCTCTGCTGGAGGTGGTGGAGTCAACCTCGCAATATGTAAAGGTGCGCTCTCTTGCAAATGGAAGCGCTGTCATTACTGCAACAAATGGAGAGGCTACAGCCTCCTGCAATATAAGGGTGGAGGAGGCAAGAATAGAGTTGCCCGAGAGCATAACTCTTTACAAGCAGTTGCCAAAAGTGGTGGAATACAATGTGCTGCCTGCCTCTGCAAAGGTGCTGCCGCTGGAGATTCTGCTCTCATCTGCAGCGGTAACGGGCAGCCTCTCGGAGAGTGCAGACCCCTCTTCCGGCCTAAAGAGCCTTACGCTGCAGGGCAATGAGGTTGGCGATGGCGGCAACCTTACCATAAGGTTTAAGGATCTTCCCGATATCTCAGCCTCTGCGGCCATTACCGTAAAGCCAACAATCTCTATGAGCAAAACCTCTGTGGATGTGATTGTAAACAGGGGAAATGAAGAGACGGTGGTGCCTCTGCAGATAGAGACCGACCCCGATTACCGCCACCTCCTGGAGATATCCTGGATAGGGAGTCTGGGGTCGCCTGACTGTACGGTAGATTTGGATGGAGGTTTGCTGAGGTTTGCAAACCCGAGCAGCTCCAATGGCAACTACTCTCTGAAGGTCTCTCTTGCAGGAGGGCTGGGTGATAGCGCGGGACTGGAGGTAAATATATATGAGATGGTCTATATTGTTGCCTTCTCAAGAACGCTTGATTCCGAAGTGCTGGAGAAGAGGAGTACCTCTATGAGGGTAGGGTACAACAATGAGATTAAGGTAAGGTGGTTCAGCAATCCAAGGACAATTCTCTTCTCCTCCAGAGAGGAGCTCTATAACATCTGTGACTATACCTTCCGCGGCGTTAGCTACACTGCTGCTGATGCGGACGACTATCTGTATGAGACCAAGGTGATTACCTTTAACAATGGAAGCTCGTACCCTATGGTTGACGGTTCTTCCTTCACCTTCAATATAAATCGCCCGGAGAACTATCCGGAGCTGCATATTGCCTACTATCAGGTAGATCCTGCCGAGGGTGAGCGCTATAAGAAGTTATCTACAGGCGAGTATATCTATATTTACTCCCTAACCTTTGCAAACGGATTGGCAGATAAGGAGTATGAGTGGAGGGAGGTCTTTAACCGTATTTATCCTTAGTGGCTAGGCTAAAGCTCAATTTTGTAGTGAATTGGCTCTCTCTCTTTGTAGTAGGTAAGGTAGTTGAAACCGCAGCTCTTTATGATGGCGGCAAAGCGGTCAAAATCAAACCCCAATTTGCCGGGCTCGTGACAATCGGAGCCAAGAGTGATGTTCTCTCCTCCCAGTCTTCGGAACTCTTTGAGTATCTCTATGTCCAGGGTGGGGGTAAAGCCGTCGAAGTTCTGATATGTCTTGCTGTTTATTTCAAGTGCCTTGCCTCTCTCTGCCAGAAGTTTCAGGATTGGGATGAAGTAGTCCTGATATCGGGAGAAGGTGATATCTCTCTCTGAGCCTGTGTAGGGGGCATAACGCACTACATAATCGAAGTGCCCAATTATGTCAAAATCGGGATTCTCCAGAGAGGTCTTCCAGATAAGTTCCAGAACTCTGGAGTATGCGCTGTAGGCATCTTTGCCAATGTAGTAGTTGCGGTAGTACGGGTCTTCTCCATCTATAAAGTGGATGGAGGCAATAATGTGGTCAAATTTGTTGTTGTTGCAGAAGTCTTTGATTTTCTGACTGCTTATTGGCTGCATTCCAATCTCTACGCCCTTAAGGACCAAAAGTCTCTCACTCCCGTCGGCAGTTGAGGTGGTGCGTACGCCTGCAGACTCCATCTCTCTGCAAACTTTCTCTATCTCTCCCTGCTGCTCCTGCGGATTAAAGACAAATTTAAGGAGTGCTCCATCTCTTGTAGGGGGGTCAAGGTCCAGATGGTCTGTGATTCCCAGAACTGAGAGGTTCTTTGACAGGGCATCCTTTATAAGGGACTCTATGGTGTTGTTGCTGTCTGGCGAGAACTGGCTGTGGCTATGTAAATCTGCGTATCTCATAATCTCTCTCTTGCTAGTGTAACTATTTGCAAATCTGTGATACTCTCCAACCCTCCTCCATCTCTTGCATTATAAGGCTGCGGCGGGAGAGCAGTGTGTCCGGCGCTGAGATTACGGAGTAATATATCTTAATCTGCTTCTTCTCCAACTTCTCCATACTCTCTACCACTGCTTTATAGGAGGAGACCTGTCTCTTTACAGACTCCTTTGTCTCTTGCGGAAGGGCCATAAACTCCTTAAGACCGCTCTCCAGATACTCCTTTACCTCATCTGTGCAGAGTTCTTGCGCCATCTCATACTCTGTAGCGAAGAAATAGTCCAAAAACTCCTGGGCGCTCTTTTTTGCCTCTTTTCCATTTGAGCACCCTGTTGCAATAAGCGTTGCAGCAATAAAGAGCAGCGCTGCCATATGTCGGGAAAAATATCTTCTCATATCTCTGTCTCAATTATTCCAAATGTACTACGGTTATGCCGGAGCCGCCATATCTTATATCCTCGTCTGTGCAGGAGGCAACTCCTCCAACGGTGCGGAGATATTTGCGTATCTCCTCTTTAAGTATGCCGTTACCCTTTCCGTGCAGAATCTTTACCTCCTGCATATTAAGCATTACGGCATCATCTATGAAGCGCTCTACTATCTCCAGAGCATCTGAGAGGCGCTCTCCTCTTATATCTATGCTGGTCTGGAAGTTAAGCTTGCGGTTGCGGATGCTCTCTTCCGTATCGCCAACAAATTTGGAGGAGCTCTTTATTGTGCTGTTGTACTCTCTGTTGGAGATGCGCTCCAGAGCCTCCGGTGCCAGCGTGCTTATAATGTTGCCTACGGTAACGGTGATGCGCTTGCCGTTGAGCCTTGTCACCTCTCCAGTAAGTCCATTGGATTTGATTCTCACCTTGTCTCCCACTGCAAGTTCTCTGCCAAGTTCTGCAGCCTCCTTTGCAGTTGCTGCTCCATTGCCCTCTACGGCCCCATTGCCCTCTGCTCCGCCTCTGCCCTCTGCCTCTCTTCTGCGGCGCTCCTCTTTGCGGCGCTGGCGCTCCTTAAGCTGCTCCATCTTGGCGGCTATCTTCCTATCCCTCTCATTCTCTTCGCTTTGCTGCAGGCTCTGGGCAAATTCTTTAAGCGAGCCCCTGGCAATCTTGGTTCTCTCCTTCTCTGCCTGAGCCTCCTTTATCTCCCTTATGGTGGCCTCTACGCGCCTATTGGCCTCCTTAAGAATCTCCTCTGCCTGCATCTTTGCCTCTTCCAGAATCTCCCTCTTTACCTGTTGTATCTGTGAGAGCTCCTTCTGATACTTGTCTGTTATGCTCTCCAGGGTTCTGTCTGTGGATTTTATTCTGTTCAGCCTCTCCTCTATTGCGCGTTTGTTCTTGGAGATTTTCCGCAGCTGCCTCTCAATATCTACATAGTCGTTGCCTGCACGCTCCTCAGCCTCCTTCACAATCTCCTCCGGCAATCCAATCTTTCTTGCAAGTTCAAATGCAAAGGAGTTGCCCGGCAACCCCATCTCAAGTTTGTAGAGAGGCTCTATCTTTGCAGTGTCAAACATCATTGCGCCATTAATTGCGCCTCTGCTTCTCTCTGCAAAGAACTTGAGGTTTGTGTAGTGCGTGGTAACCACCCCAAAGACGCCCCTTCTCTCCATCTCCGAGAGGATGGTCTCCGCAATGGCGCCGCCCGCTGCAGGCTCTGTGCCAGAACCGAACTCGTCTATAAGGATAAGACTGGAGGAGTTGGCTCTCTGCAGGAGCCCCTTCATATTTGTAAGGTGCGAACTGTATGTGCTAAGGTCATTCTCAATGGATTGCTCATCTCCGATATCCACAAATATCTCTTCAAAGATACGGAACTCCGAGATCTCTGCCGCAGGAACCAGAATGCCCCATTGGAACATATACTGCAGCAATCCGGCTGTCTTAAGGCAGACAGATTTTCCGCCCGCATTTGGTCCCGATATTATTAGCAGGTGCTTCTGCGGGGTTAATGTGAGTGTGAGGGGAACAATCTGCTTCTTCTCCCTCTTGAGGGTTGCCTCCAGAATGGGATGGCGTCCGCGGATGAGTTTATACTCGTTATCTCTTGATATTATGGGCTTTCCTGCCTCCATCTTTATGGAGAGCAGTGCCTTTGCCCTTATGAAATCCAGCTCTCCCATAAACTCCGCGCTCTCCAGCAGATTGGGAAGGTAGGGACGGAGAAAATCCGAGAACTCGGAGAGGATGCGCTCAATCTCCCTCTTTTGTGCAAAATAGAGCTCCCGAATCTCGTTGTTGAGTTCAATCACCTCTATAGGCTCCACAAAGGCTGTCTTTCCTGTTGCAGACTCATCCAGCACAATGCCCTTCAATTTCCTCTTGAGTGATGCGGTTACGGGAATGAGCGCGTGCCCATCTCTGAGCACCACGGTTGCTCCATCCTCTACAAGCCCCTCTGCCTTTGCCCGTTTGAGCACCGCCTCTATTCTTCTGTTTACAGAGTTCTCACGCTCCCTTATAGCACTCCTTATCTCGAAGAGTTGTGTGGAGGCATTATCCTTAACCTCTCCAAATCTGTCGATTATGGATTCTATCCTTCTCTTTATCTCCGGAAAGTAGATAACCTTGGAGGAGAACTCTTTAAGGCAAGGATACTTCTCTACACTACACTCGGCAAAGAAGGAGGTGATCTCCCTCATAAGGTTTGTAAATCTGCCTAGCCTAACAAGGTTCTCCAGACTTATTACGCTAGAGAGCAGTTCAAGAGGCTTGAGAAACTCTATGCAATCCTCAAATCCGCCGGATGGGAAAGAGCTCTCAAACATACATATCAGGCGCATCTCGTCTGTAAGGGCAAGGCGGTGCTCTATCTCCGGAGCGGAGAGGCTTATTTGCTCATCCTCTGTGCGCTTGCGCGCATAGTTGGTGGTGCAGGATGCAAGTACACCCTCCCTTATCTTAACAAAATCCAGTTTGCGCTCTATGTTTGTCATAAACTCTCCCTATCTCTTTAGAGATTGAATCTCTTGCGAATCTTTGTTACAGAGTCGGTCTTTTCCCAGCCGAAAAATTGTACCTCCTTCTTTACCTTTACTCCCTTCTCCATAATCTCAACCTCTCTCTTGAATGGAGTGCGCCCCATATGGCCGTAAGAGGCTGTAGGCTCAAAGATAGGGTAGGTGAGGCCAAATTTGCGGATTATTGCGGCAGGACGAAGGTCGAAGAGCTCATCTACAATGGCTGCAATCTCCGCATCCTGCATTCTCTTGCCTTGGCTCACCACGCGGCAGGTGCCGTAGGTATTTACAAAGATGCTTACCGGCTTGGCAACGCCTATTGCGTAGGCCAACTCTACAAGCGCCTCATCTGCAACGCCTGCAGCAACAAGGTTCTTGGCAATATATCTTGCGGCGTAGGCGGCAGATCTGTCAACCTTGCTGGCATCCTTGCCGGAGAAGGCTCCTCCGCCGTGCGCGCCTCTTCCACCATAGGTGTCCACAATAATCTTTCTGCCTGTAAGGCCGGTATCACCGTGAGGGCCTCCAATCACAAACTTGCCTGTTGGATTTACGTGGAGCAGTGTCATACCCTCTGCAAGTCCGCAAGAGAGCGCGCCGCCCTCTGCCGCCTCAGGGGAGCCTGCAAATACTATCTTGCCAAAGAGACTCCGGGTCTGGGCAGGAATGCGCTCCATCATGCGTGGAATAAGGATATTCTTTATGTCGCATTTTATGCGCTGCTGCATTGCCATATCGTCATCAAACTCGTCGTGCTGAGTAGAGATTACAATGGTATGCACGCGCACAGGTTTGTTCTCTGCAGAGTACTCAATGGTAAACTGGGATTTTGCATCGGGACGGAGATATGGCATAAGCTCTGTCTCCTTGCGAATCTTGGCAAGTTCCATTAGCGCTATGTGTGAGAGGTAGAGCGGCAGAGGCATAAGGTCTTCTGTCTCCTTGCAGGCATATCCGAACATCATTCCCTGGTCTCCTGCTCCCTGCTCCTCTCTCTTCTTTACAACAACGCCGCGGTTTATGTCCGGCGACTGTTCGTGCAGGGCTGAGAGAACACCGCAGCTGTTGCCGTCAAACATATACTCACCCTTGGTATAACCTATTTTGTTTATTACACCTCTAGCCACTGATTGGATATCTACGTAGGCCTCTGAACGCACCTCTCCTCCAACTACAACAAGACCTGTGCTTACAAAGGTCTCGCAGGCTACTTTTGAATCCCTGTCCTGACGCAGAAACTCATCCAGAACAGCATCAGATATCTGGTCGGCAACCTTATCCGGATGCCCCTCGGAGACTGACTCCGATGTAAATAAATAGTTCATATATCTCTTCTTTCAAAAAAATAAAAAACAGCCTCCGATGGGGCTGCTTTGTCAATAATCTTCGGGCGCCGCAGGTGCCCTGTATAAATTCGTTTTAGCATTTTTTATTGTGGTTGCAAGCAGTCAAATCTCTCCACTTTCCAAGTGCAAAGATATAGCGCTTTATCAATACTGCAAAAGATTATTGTATTTTTTTACTCCCGATTATCTGTCGCACCCTGCAACCTCCCTATCTTTGTGCTTAACCTACTTTATTACAAGGTGTTTATGGGTCAAAATTCTGCCAAATCCCTTCTTGGCGCAATGCGGCTCTGGGCCGAGTCGCTCTGGTGCCTCTTCTTTCCCAAGCGTTGTATTGTCTGCAACAGACCCCTTGTTGGAAGGGAGAGATATCTCTGCATTCCCTGCAGGGCAGATATGCCCTACAGTTATCAGTGGTGCTATAAAGAAGGTGCTGCGGAGGAGTCCTTCTCTGCAAAGGTGCCATTGGAGAGGCAATACTCGCTATTTTTCTACAGGGATAATTATAAGAAGATTATTTATGCCATCAAATATGCCTCTTCCACCAGGCTGGCCCGCGTGATGGGCAGGGAACTGGGAGAGAGGATAGGCGGCAACTCCTCAATAGATTACATAGTGCCGGTGCCGCTGCATTGGCGGCGCAAACTAAAGCGCGGTTATAACCAGTCGCAACTTATAGCAGAGGGTATTCTGCAGGGAATGAACTCCTGCACAGATGCCAAATTGCCCCGCATGGCGTCCGGTTCATTGCGCAGGTGCAGGTTTACCCAAACCCAGACTGCGAAAGACAAGGAGTCCAGGGCGCTTAATGTGCAGAATGCCTTTGCATTATCGGGAAGAGAATATGAAGGATTATATGATGCCCATATCTTGCTTGTAGATGATGTGCTTACCACGGGCGCAACGCTCCAGGCCTGCGCGCTGCTGCTCCACAGCCACTACAGGTGCAGAATCTCCATTGCAACGCTGGCGTATGATGAGTGAGATATGTTTCTGGCCAATGAAGGTTGATAGGAGACTTAGGCCAAGAAAATGGCTGTTTTTTTTGGCCGAGCAATAGGACATAGGGAAGAATTACAATTGTTAAACTATAAATTTATGAAGAAGGATTATAGTGCTCTGAGCTTTTCGGAGAAAGAGAGGATTTGTGAAAGTATATTTATTGTTAACGGACCGTATTGGCATGTGTATACAGATGGGACAAAGATGCAGAACATCTTCTGCTGTAACGAGGATTTCAATGCAGGTATGTGGTCTCTGGCAACATCATTGCATTTAAGCAAAGAGGTACGGGCACTTACATTTGAATTGATGACCAACCACGTACATCTGATTCTAGCTGGCCATCGGGAAAATTGCGTTAAGGCATTTGACCTATTTGCAGTAAGACTCAAAATGGCATTCCCAAAGAGGCAACGGGCTATCGATTGGAGTCAGTTTAAAATGGGTATTCTTCCGATAGAAAGTCTTCAGTCTCTGCGTAATGAAATTATTTATGCAAATCGGAATGCGTATGTTGCCAATCCGGCATACACACCGTACTCATACCTGTGGGGAGGAGGTTGTGCATATTTCTGCCCATGGATTGAATTCCTGAATACATCGCTGTTGGGAGAACTTCCTATCCTGGATCAAAGGGCTTTGCTTCACACAAAAAACATTGCGTCATTGGCAGATTTAAGAGAAGTTAACTCAATGCCATTTATTCCATCATTCTGCGATGTCAAACTCGGAGAAAGCATGTTCAGGGATGCCAGGAGTTATTTCAATTCTCTTACACGTAACTCAGAAGCATTCAGTCTAATAGCAGCCAGATTAAAGGATTCTATCTTCTTGACAGACGAAGAGCTATACACAGTCCTTTGCTCATACATCAAAAAGGAGTACTTGGTGAAGACTGCTGCAGAGCTTACTGTGCAGCAAAGGATAGATACTGCCCGCTATATGCATTTCAACTACAACGCCTCCAACCAACAGCTTCGGAGAATGCTACGAATTGACAATGCGATTCTGGAGGAATTGTTTCCATGAAAGATTACACTTACTTACAGTTGCGATGCCCATCAACGATCCACATCAACTATACTTATCAACGATACATATGAGCAATATCCAAGCTGCTATGCTTCTGGCTACCGATGGTTGATAGGAGACTTAGGCCAAGAAAATGGCTGTTTTTTTGGCCGCTGAGGATTAATTGTGGACTTCGGCCAAGAAAAGGGCCTTTTTCCTGTCCGGCAGCTGTGGGGATATTCTCTGTCGGGGCATGAAGTATTTTAGGTGATTGAGGTGCTGGTCAACGGCCACCATCCGATGTCTGCGCCTCAATTCTGGTGAAACAACTTGATTGCAGGGTTAGTATTGCCACGCTGGCGTATGTGGAATGGTACAAATTTGACAGAAATTTTGTAATCTGTCAAAAAAATAAGAATTTTGACAGAAGAGTTAAAGCTCCAGGTCTGCGCTTGCTATGCGGCGTTCTCTATGCACTGCCTTAGTTCTATGATGCTGCTCATTACTTTTATCTCGCCGTTCTTTACAAAGGAGATGTTGCCGGTCTGCTCGGAGACAACTATTACGGTAGCATCTGTCTGCTCTGTAAGTCCGGCTGCGGCTCTGTGCCTCATTCCAAGGTTGGCAGGAATGTTCTGGCTCTCGCTCATAGGAAGTGTGCACCTTGCCGCTACAATGCGGTTGTTGGAGATAATCATAGCTCCGTCGTGCAGAGGAGCATTTTTGTAGAAGATATTTTCTATAAGCCTTCTCTTTATATTTGCGTCCAAGGTATCGCCTGTCTCTATTACAAACTCCAGAGAAGAGGTGTGGGACATTACAATAAGGGCTCCGGTCTTTGTCTCCGACATCTTTCTGCAGGCTTGGGTAATCTCCTCCAGAATCTCCAAAGGAACTTTATTGCTCTTGTGTCCGAATATTGCCTTTGTAATATTTCTGTGTCCGCTGGCATCGCTGCCCAGATGAATGAGGAAGCGCCTTATCTCCTGTTGGAAGATTACTATGAGCGCTATGACTCCCACGCTGAGCACTTGGCCTGTAATGGCGGAGAGCAATCTCATATTGAGAGCATTTACCACAAACCAGGCAAGGTATATTATTATTATGCCAATAAAGATATTAAGAGCTGCAGTGCCCTTTATTAGCCTGTATATCTGATAGATAAGTACACCAACAAGCAGAATGTCTATAATGTCTGCAAGGGAAAAGTTCAAAAGGTCTATCATACTCCAAATCTTCTCTTATGGTTGCAAAAATACAAATAAAAAAGAGAGTGACCAACTTATGTAAGTCACTCTCTCTGTGCCCAGAACAAGACTCGAACTTGCACACCGTAACCGGCACCACCCCCTCAAAGTGGCGTGTCTACCAATTTCACCATCTGGGCTTAGCGGGTGCAAAGTTACATCATTTTTTCATTATGCAAAAATTTTTTGCACTTTTTTGCTATTTTTGCAAAACTATTCGGAAGAGAAGATGTTTAACAATTAATACAATTTGCATTATGAAAAAGTACGTATGTGATGTTTGCGGTTGGGTTTATGACCCTGCAGTAGGAGTTCCGGAGGCAGGTATTGCGCCAGGCACCCCATTTGAGAAACTCCCTGATGATTTTGAGTGTCCGCTTTGCGCAATGGGTAAGGAGCATTTCTCCGTTAAAGAGTAATTGTTTTTTTGGGGGAGGGGCTGCATCTCTTTTAAACAGAATACAGGGCCCTCCTTCTCCTTTTTATGAAATTGACAGTAGCAGTTGTTGGAGATGCCTTTGTGGATAAGGGATCTCCCAAATATGATTTGGCCTTTGAGACAGGCAAAATGTTGGTGGATAATGGCTATAGAGTGCAATGCGGCGGCCTTACCGGAGTTATGGAGGGCGTCTGCGAGGGAGCGCACAGCTCTTCCCGATATAAAGAGGGGGATACTATTGGCCTTATTCCCTCTTACGACAGAGGAAGGGTAAACAAGTATGTGGATATTGTCATACCTACAGGTATGGATATCTTGCGAAACGGAATGACCGGCGCTGCAGATGCCGTTGTGGCAATTGGCGGAGGTGCCGGAACATTGTCGGAGATAGCAGTCTCCTGGTCTACATTCAAACTTATAATTGCTTATCGCACAGTTGAGGGATGGTCTTCCAAGCTGGCAGATACCAGACTTGACGATAGAATCAGATATCCTAAGATTCCCGACGATAAGGTCTATGGCGCAGACTCTCCGGAGGAGGTTGCTGCCATTCTTAAAGAGAAAATTCATCTCTACAACAGAGTCTTTAATGGTATAAGCGGGGTTGTCCCTACAGGCTCGGTTGCGGATTGTCGCAAAAATAGCTGCAGATAGCACTCTCTTTTTAATCTCTCTTTTGACATTTTTTACTAACTTTGAGCGAGATGTTTCAAAGTTTAGTAAATTTATGGAAGATTATGCAAATATGAGAGCTCAAGCGGAGAACCCTAAAGAGGCGGCAGAGCTGCTAAAGGGATCCAAAGAGCAGAAGAAGATATTATCCCAATATATAAAATCGCCATTTGATTGTGAGATTGAGCGGGTTGCCAAGGGAGTCTTTATGCTGGGAGTGGCAGAGGCGGAGACGCCTGAGGTCTCACAAGATTGTGATGCCTCAATGGCAATTACAATAGCAACAAACGAGGCAGTGACAAAGATTGCCTGCGCCGGCGCAAGGTTCCTTACAACAAAGAATGTAAATGATTCCAAGATAAGTGCCATTGGCTCATTTGTCTCCTCAAAGGCAGTGAATCCAATGGCTTTTCAGTGTAAAGGGGATACAATCTACCTGGTGGGTAAGAGATGTGGAGAGGAGTTGGACTGCGAGATGGAGCCAAGCTATCTCTACCGGTTGCAGAGATGTATAGAGGAGGGGCTGGTAGCAAGCGCCCACTATATCTCCAGAAGAGGCCTCTTTGCCGCACTTATAGAGGCCTCCGCGCCACACTCGCTGGGATTTGACATTACCTCAGATGCAGAGTTGGAAGATATGGAGTTTCTCTTTGGCGAGTCGCCCTATTTTGCTCTTGTTACGGTAGATGAAGAGCAGGAGAATGAATTTGTGGATACTCTCTTCAATAACAATGTTCCTGTTACCCTGCTTGGTCACGTTACAAAGGGAGAGTGCAGAATGGATGAACTCTCTTTTGGAAATATAGAAGAATATATCTAACAGCTCCTTTCTGGATACTTTATGTGGCAGATTATCTCCCTCATACTCTATCTGATGAATCTTGCGCTGGTCTTCTATGCCGCCTTTGGACTTATAATGCGCAGGCAGGACCCGGTGAAGACTCTCTCATGGGTGGTTGTGCTTATTCTGCTGCCATATATTGGGTTGCTCCTCTACCTATTTCTGGGCAGGAACTTCAGAAAGAAGAAGATTTACAGCAGAAAGGGGGCAGTGGATTACAATGCGCGAGAGAGGGCGAGCAACAGAGAGTTGAGACTCTTTGAAAAGGACCCCAACTGCTTTGGCCCTACCGGTCATAAGTATCGCAGAATGATATACCTTAACCTTAAGGACAGCCACGCAGTAATGGACTCAAATGGCAGTGTGGAGTTCTACTTTAAGGGAGAAGAGGCGTTGGATGCAATGATGGAGGCAATAAGGGCCGCAGAGCATCATATACATCTGCAATCCTACATATTCTTGGATGACAAGACGGGTGAGGCCTTCAAAGACCTTTTGATAGAGAAGGCTCAAGCCGGTGTGGAGGTGCGTATTATTGTAGATGGCTTTGGCTCCCGAAAGGTTAAGAGAGAGTTTTGGCAGGCTATGGAGAGTGCCGGCATAGAGGTGCATATCTTCTCAAAAGTGCGGATGTGGATGCCCTCTGTGCTTATGAACTACCGCAACCACAGAAAACTGCTGGTTGTGGATGGCAAGGTGGGCTTCCTTGGCGGGGTGAATATAGCAGACAGGTATAGAGGAGAGAGCGCTCTTGGCAATTGGCACGACACTCATATGAGAATTGTTGGAGAGAGTGTGCGCTCTCTGCAATCAAGCTTTCTGCTGGACAAGTGGTTTATAACCTCCACCAAGATGCAGCGTAGAAAGTTTTATTTTCCCGATACCGGTATGGTTGCAGATGACCTTCCGGTGGAGAAGAGCCAGATGCTGGCACAGATTGTCTCATCGGGACCGGATAGCGACTGGTCTGCAATAATGCAGTGCATCTTTACTGCAATAGGCTTTGCAAAGCGGAGCATTAAGATTATAACACCCTATTTTGCGCCTAATGAGACGGTTCTTAATGCCATTAAGGTTGCCGCATTGGGAGGGGTGAAGGTTACTATAATGCTTCCTGCCAAGGCGGATTCCAAGCTGATTCACCTAAGCACTATGTCATACGTGAGTGAGTTGCTGGATGCAGGTGTGGATGTGCGCCTCTTTAAGGCAGGCTTTAACCACTCCAAGGTTATTCTGATAGATGGAGAGATGGCTATTGTGGGTTCTGCCAATATGGACCAGAGAAGTTTTGAGCAGAATTTTGAGATTATGTCTGTGCTCTATGATGCCGCCTGTGCAGCCAGAATAGAGAGGGAGTTTGATTCCCTTTTGCCAAAGTGCGGCGTTGTGACAAAGTGGAATTGGGAGAAGCGCCCGCTGATGAACAGGTTCAAGGAGAATATTGTGCGGCTCTGCGCGCCTATTCTGTAGTTGGAAGTTAACTTAAATATTTAATACTATGACAAAGAAAAATCTTGCGTTGCCTATTGCAACAATGTTTGCGCTCTTTTTCATCATAGCCTTTGTAACAGGTCTTCAGAACCCCTTTGGCGTTATGATAAAGGAGCAGTTTGTGCTCTCAAACCTTGAGTCTCAGTTGGGAAATTTTGCAAACTTCATTGCCTATGCCTTTATGGGAATTCCGGCAGGTCTGCTGCTGCAGAGGGTGGGTTATAAGATGACTGCAAAGATTGCGGTGCTTGTTGGCCTTGTTGGTGTGCTCATAACATTCCTCTCAAGCAGATTGGGCAATAATCCATCTGTGGTCTTCCCGATTTATCTTATAGGCGCGTTTGTATCGGGATTCTCTATGTGTATGCTCAATACCGTAGTTAATCCTATGCTCAATACTCTGGGATCCGGTGGAAACAAGGGTAACCAGTTGATTCAGTTTGGCGGCGCCTGCAACTCCATTGGCGCTACAATTGCTCCGGTGCTTGGCGGTTATCTTATGGGCAGCAGCGTAGAGCTTACCTCTGCAGCCTTGGCTCTCTATATTGCAATGGCAATCTTTGTGGTGGCATTTGTTGTGCTCTCTACAGTGGATATACCGGAGCCTCAGGTGGAGAAGAGCAGCCTGAGCCTTAAGGAGGGTATTGTTGGCCCGCTCTCTTACAGGCACTTTGTGTTAGGAATTGTTGCCATATTTATATATGTTGGCGTAGAGGTGGGTATTCCAAATATTGCAAATCTTTGGATGACACAGCCTATAGATAATGGCGGTCTTGAACTTGGCAAGGATGTGGCAGGTTCTGTTGTTGGAACATATTGGTTCCTTATGCTTGTGGGCAGATTGATAGGCGCATCTGTTGCTTCTAAGATCTCCAGCAGGGTTATGCTTACCTCTGTTGCCTCTGTGGCAATGATTCTGGTACTTCTTGCAATCTTCCTTCCATCTTCCACTACCGTTCAGATGCCTGTCTTCAAGAGCGACATCTCCTTTGGAATGGATATAGTTCCCGTTAACATTATGTTGCTTGTTCTGGTAGGTCTCTGCACCTCTGTAATGTGGGGCGGTATCTTCAATCTTGCAGTGGAGGGACTTGGCAAATATACAGAGGCAGCATCGGGAATATTTATGGTAATGGTATGCGGCGGAGGCGTACTTCCGGCAGTGCAGGGTGCCATTGCAGATGCAACCTCTTATACAGCAAGTTATTGGCTGATTATTGCAGGATTGGCATATATGCTCTTCTTTGCGCTTGTAGGTTCCAGACCGGCGCATAAGGAGTAGGTTATTTGTAAAGAGATAATGTTAAGATAGATTCAGTTATGACAAAGGATTACGTTGTAGGAGTGGATATTGGCGGACAATCTTCCAAGATTGGTCTTGTTGACAGAATGGGCAATATAGTTGCTCAAGAGGTGATGAGATATGGAGCGGACTCGCCCCGGCAGTATAAGGAGAATGATGCAGAACTCTTTATTGAAGATTTGTGCAAATATATTGGACGGGTGGTTGGGAGTGTTGGCATAGATTCCGTTCAGGGAATAGGCATTGGCGCCCCAAATGCTAATTATTATACTGGTACTATTGAGGATGCTGCCAATCTGCTTTGGGCAAAGGGAAGAGTTGTTTATCTCTCTCAAGGTGTCTCAAAACATTTCAACGACATTAAGGTTACAATTACAAACGATGCCAATGCTGCGGCAGTTGGAGAGATGACCTATGGAGCTGCCAAGGGTATGAAGAACTTCATAGAGATTACTCTGGGCACAGGAGTTGGCAGTGGAATTGTTATTAATGGAGAGGTTGTCTATGGTGCCGACGGTCTTGCAGGAGAGCTTGGCCATACTGTGGCAATCAGGAATAACGGACGTCAGTGCAATTGTGGCAAGCGGGGCTGT
>SAMEA3663025__coassemble_1032_pt1 | contig 13668 bp, 14 predicted proteins | sample SAMEA3663025__metabat2_high_PE_020 | metagenome-assembled genome bin SAMEA3663025 (sample SAMEA3663025) | pig gut metagenome | biome: pig gut; feature: pig-associated habitat; material: faeces | place: France | collected 2012
AGGGCGCTGCAGCGAAGAGCCATCGGGAAGATGCTGCTGGCCGGAGCGCCGTGGCATAGCTGCTACTGGCAAGGGCGCTGCAGCGAAGAGCCATCGGGAAGATGCTGCTGGCCGGAGCGCCGTGGCGGAGCACCATCGGGAAGACGCTGCTGGCCGGGGCGCCATGGCGGAGCTGCTGGCACGGCCACCTGGCGGAACAGCTGGCGGAAACAGCCAGCGAAAAAGCAAACTGGCAATGGCCATTTGACAGAGCAAGCACGAAGTGTCAATTTGACAAAGCAAGCACAAGGTGTCAATTTGGCAGAGTTGGTCCGGTTGTCATTTTGGCAGACGCGTTCGTTAAGAGATCGTGAAGAGATTGTGAAAAGATCGTGAAGAGATCGGGAAGAGAGAAAGGAATAGTTAAAAAGGCCGCAAGCCGGCGGGTGAGCAAGCTTGCAGCCTAATAGTAGAGTTGTTCTGTGATGGGGTTGCCAGTGGGGCTGCCAAACCTGGCTACAAAACGGGCTGCCAGTTGGACTGCTGGCGAGGCTGCCAAACCTGGCTGCCACAAGAATGCCAGCGGGGGCTGCCGGCCGGGCTGCCAGGCTGGCTACTAGAGAATTAGTCCGCTGAGCTGGCCAACAAATTTTTTGTTCTCTATGGTGTGGTTGCCGTTGACAAAGACGTGGGCAATGCCATCTGGGAACTGGTGAGGGTTAATGTAGTCCGCAGTATCCTTAATGGTCTCCTTGTCAAAGACTACAATATCTGCAGCGTAGTTAGGAAGCAGCAGACCGCGGTCTTTAAGGTTGAGTCGGGAAGCAGGGAGAGAGGTGCATTTGCGGATTGCCTCTGGCCAGTCTATCACTTTATCTTCTCTTACATATTTGCCAAGGAAGCGCGGCATTGTTCCGTATGAGCGCGGGTGAGGTATTGCCTCGCTGAGAACTCCCTCAGGAGAGTAGACACTGCCGTCGCTAGCCGGCATTGCAAGCGGATGCGCGTAGAGGGTCTTAAGGTTATCCTCTTTCATTGCAAAGCCTGCCATCTGCACGCCAAGGTTCTCGCTTATGAGAAGGTATCTTATCATCTCCCACTCGCTCTTTCCTGTCATTGCGCAGCACTCTGCTATGTTCTTGCCGGAGAACTGAACGTTGTCCGGATTTTTGCAGGCTGCTATGAGCACGTTCTGCGGGCCGCCAAGACGTTTGACTCTGGAGACTGCATATTTGCCAATCTCTGCAGCAATCTTCTCATCTTTGAGTCTGCCCATACGCTCCTCAAATGTACCCTGACGCATATCTGTTGGAATAAAGGTGCCAAGTCCTGTTGAGAAGGCAGCATAAGGGTATCTGTCAAATGCCACATCTATTCCGGAAGCTTTGGCGTCATCTATAAGCCTGAGCATATTAGGAAGCTTGCCCCAGTTAGGCTCATTCTGTGCCTTCAGGTGGGAAATCTGGAGTCTTACACCGGAACGGCGTGCTATCTCAATTGCCTCTGTTATAGCCTCCTCAACATAGTCGTCCTCGTTTCTCATATGGATGGCAAAGAGGCCATTGTGCTTTGCCACTACTTTGCAGAGCTCTGCAATCTCATCCGTAGAGGCATAGGCATCGGGAGTATACTCAAGACCTGTACTCATTCCAATTATGCCCACCTCCATCTCGTGGTCCAGAAGTTGGCACATCTTATCCAGCTGCTCTTTGGTTGGCGGAACATTGTTGTCACCCACCACTGCACTTCTAAGCATTCCAAATCCAACGTAAGAGAGGAAGTTAACACCAACCTTATTCTTTCGAAGAGCATCCAGGTATCCGTCCGCATCCTGCCAGTAAGGGTAGCCGTGGCGAAGCTCATCTTTGTGCTCCGCATATTTCTGGTCTGAGTATGGAAATGGGGAGTCTCCGCAGTTTCCGCAAACCTCTGTTGTTATTCCCTGATAGATTCTGCTGTCTCCAAGAGGGCAGTCAAAGTAGTTTGTATCTGAGTGTGAGTGGATATCTATGAAGCCCGGTGTCACGGCCATCTCCTTTGCATCCACAACAGTCTTGCTCTCTCTGCGCAGATCCTCTATGCTGCCAAGATTGCCTATTGCGGCAATTTTGCCACCCTTGATTCCTACGCTGCCCAAAAGAGGCTCTTTGCCATCTCCGGCATAAATCCAGCCGTTGGCAATTACTGCGTCATATTTGTCAGATGCTGTGCAGGCAGAGATGAGTGAGGCAGCTGCACCTGTTCCCATTATTGCAAGACCGGTTGTACCTCCATACACCAGCGAGCGTTTCAAAAAATCTCTTCTGTTCATAGTATTGGTTCCTTAATATAGTATTGGTTCCTTAATATTGTTTGATTAATCTATTATCTGAAATCTTCAACTTTTAGTCCCGATGTGCTCCAGCTCTCCGTAGCACCATTGTTATCATAAATCAAAAGCGCCTCATACTGCGGGTTCTCCTTTAAAAAGGCCTGCGATTTTTCAAGACCAAGCACCATACAATAGGTAGCAAGTGCATCCGCCATTGTTGCATTCTCCGCCACAATGGTGGCACTGAGCAGCGAATGCGAAACCGGCTCTCCCTTAAGAGGGTCTATCGTATGCGAGAACTTTCTGCCATCCTTAATATAAAATTTTCTATAGTTGCCGGAGGTAACCAGCCCCTTTCCGGAGAGCAAGATGGCGCAAGTCATATCCTCGCCGGGAATATTATTGCCATCCACAGGGCTATCCACACCTATTCTCCACTCCTTCCCCCTTCTGTTTACACCGCTGCAAAAAACCTCGCCTCCAACCTCTATAAGAAAATTGCTGAGCCCCATAGAATAGAGATGCCGCGCAATGTAATCGCAGGTGTATCCCTGTGCCACAGCATTAAAATTAAGTTCTACGCGAGGGTCGGCCTTGACAATGTGGGCATTGCCCAAAGAATCCCTCACCAGAGTGAGAAGGTTCATGCCTACAAAGGCCTTAACGCTATCTATCATCTCTCTTGTAACCTCTCTCCCCTCTTTAAAGCCAAAGCCCCACAAACTGAAGAGCGGGCCGGCAGAGGCATCAAAGAGCCCTCCGCTTAGGTTGTACATCTCTTTGGAGATATTGAAATTATCAATGAAGATGGAGTCCAGCACTGGATTCTCCCCTCTGTTGAAACGACTGATGAGAGACTCCTCATTATAGCCGGAGAGAGAGTTGTCTATCTCTGCAAACCACCTCTCCAACAAAGTTTCAATATTGGAAGTAGAATCATTAACAGGCTGATAAATAATATTATAAGTAGAGCCTTGCGCGAACCCTGTCTGCTGCACATACTCTCTCCCGGAAGAACAGGAGCAGATAAGCAACAGAGAGAGGCACAAGGTGCAAATCTGCGCAGTTATGGAATACGAATACTTAAGACTCATGTTGGCACAATTTTAGATAAGCAAATTTATTAAAAAATATTTACATTTGTAAGTTGAAAAAAATTTTGAAAAATGTATTTGATGAGAAATAGAGTTTTGCCCTCTCTGCTCCTGGCAGCAGTACTGATAATCTCCTGCAGCAAGTCGGAAGAGGAGGAGACAAAGCCAAGTCTGGAGGGAAATCTTTGGGCCGATGTACCTGCTTATGTAAAGATGGGAAGAGATTTGACAATCTCTTGTGGTGGAATAAAGAATGCTCCTGCAGACCTCAAATACGGGTGGGTATGCGGAACTCTCTTTGAGGATACATTGTGGATGGATCAGATGACCATCTCTATTCCCGATACAATTTGCACCCATATCCTGCTTATAATAGCACAGGCAGAGGGCTATTATTCATCTACAATGAACAAATATCTTACTGCGGTGGACCCGTCGCGCGACGGCTCACTCAAGGGTCTTCCTCAGTCGCACGGATTTATGGTGGACAGCAGAGACGGGCAGCAGTACGATACGGTGCACATAGGAAAACTGGCCTGGTTTGCGGAGAATCTTAACTTTAAGGAGAAGGGCGCAGCCTATGCCGACGCCGACGACGTGGGGGATATTCTTGGCAGACTCTACAGTTGGAACGATGCAGTAGGCGAGCCAGGGGGCTCCGGATTGGGCGGCGGTCCGCAGGGCGTATGCCCGGAGGGCTGGTCTGTTCCTACAAACGAAGATTGGGAAGATTTTGCCGCAGCACTTGGCGTGGGAGATCCCTCATTCCAATCCAGCTGGTCCGGCATAGCCGGCCGTCTTATGCCAAAGGCCACCTTCAACGGAGACCTTATGTGGGAGTATATGGGAACTTTTGAGCAGACCAACGATTTGGACTGGAATGCGCTCTCTGCGGGTTTTGCAACAAAGGAGTACACCCAGTTTACAGGTCTTAAGGTAATGGGAGCCTGGTGGTCCTCAACACCATACTCATCAGATGAGGGCCAATACAAGTATATCAACTATTCTGTAAACACAATGCCTGTGGCAAAGAGTTCAAAGAGCGATTTTGCCGCATCTGTAAGGTGTGTGAAAAAATTGGACTAATTATAAATCAATAAAATATTATTATTTATGAAGAGATCTACTGTTGTTATCCTAGTAGTAGTAGGAGTTGTTCTTGTACTCTTTTTCTGGTTCAAGAACGGTTATAATTCAATGGTTAAGGAGCAGGAGGGCGTGCAGACCGCTTGGAGTCAGGTGGAGAATGTATATCAGCGTAGAGCAGATCTCATACCCAATCTAGTAAATACCGTAAAGGGTTATGCAGCGCACGAGAGCCAGACTTTGGAGGGCGTGGTTAATGCAAGAGCAAAGGCTACTCAGCTGACCGTAGACCCGGAGAATCTTACACCGGAGAAGCTTGCCGCCTATCAGGAGGCTCAGGGAGAGCTTGGCGCAGCGCTTGGCAAACTTCTTGCCATTCAAGAGAATTATCCCGATTTGAAGGCAAATGAGAATTTCCTTGCGCTCCAGTCGCAATTAGAGGGAACAGAGAACAGAATCAGCACAGAGAGGATGAAGTTTAACGAGGCTGCCAAGAGGTACAATGTACTAATCAGGGTCTTCCCTAAGAGCATTATAGCATCTCTCTTCGGTTTTGAGAAGATGCCGTATTTCCAGGCAAAAGAGGGTGCAGATGTTGCTCCTGCGGTAGAATTTTAATCTTCTATAGGCAAATGAGTGCTAAGGAGCTCCTCTCCAAAGAGGATAGGGAGGCTGTGGTTAATGCAATCAAGCGCGCGGAACTCAATACATCGGGAGAAATCAGGGTGCATATTGAGTCTCTCTGCAAGATAGATGCTTGCGACAGGGCTGCCTACATCTTCAACTACCTAAAAATGTATAAGACCAGAGAGCGCAATGGCGTCCTCTTCTATCTGGCGCTCAAAAGCAAGAGATTTGCTGTTATCGGAGATGCCGGCATAGATGCAAAGGTGCCTGCCGGCTTTTGGAACTCCGTTAAGGAGACCTTGGCAGAATCCTTCTCCAAAGGGGATATTGCAGGAGGATTGGTTAAGGGCATTGAAATGGCAGGAGAGTCGCTAAAGAGCTACTTCCCCTACACCAGTGATGATATAAATGAGCAACCCGATGATATTTCGTTTGGCAAATAGTTCATTGGCAAGATTGTGCCGCAAAGCCGCAGGGGCATTTATGCTTCTGCTGCTCTCTCTTGCGCTCCTTCCTGCAGGGGAATTGCAGGCAAAGGAGGGGGTACCGGCGCGACCAAATCCGCCAAGACTTGTAAACGACATAGCTGCAATACTTACGCAGGAGCAGAGAGCAACCTTGGAATTCAGGCTGGATACCTTTGCAAAGAAGACCTCCAACCAGATAGCTGTGGTTATTGTGCCGGAGCTCTACGGGTACGAGGTCTCTGAACTGGCGGTGCGGATTGGTCTGGAGTGGGGCGTTGGCAAAAAGGACCTTAACAGCGGAGTGGTTATGCTCATAAAGCCAAAGAACGGCAACGGTCGCGGCGAGGTCTTTATTGCTACCGGTTATGGCGCAGAGGTGGTTCTCACAGATGCGCAATGCAGTAAGATAATCAACAAATACCTGATTCCCGGATTCAAGAAGAACGATTACTACAGTGGCATTTCAGATGCGCTGGACTATATGATTCCGCTCCTTGCGGGGGAAATCTCCGTAGAAGAGGATGAAGAGGAGAGCCCTCTGGCAGTGCTGTTCGGAGTCTTTATTCTGGTCATTCTTGTTATATTGCTCTTAGTAATAGTTTTCGGGAACAACCAGAACAATATGGGCGGCGGAGATGGCAAAGGAGGTGGCAAGCGCTTGAGCACTGCAGAGAGCATACTGCTTGCAACTCTGCTGAGCAATTCGGGAAGGGGCTCCTTTGGAGGATCACGCTCTTCCGGCGGCGGTTTTGGAGGCGGCTTTGGCGGAGGCTTCGGCGGCTTTGGAGGCGGCAGCTTTGGCGGAGGCGGAGCAGGCGGTTCCTGGTAGAGCCTTTTGTGGTGATTTTTTAGTGTTTTTTTTGTAGTAAAATGACCTACATTAAAGTGTCCGGATTTATATTTGTGGCACTTTACTTTTTTATATATTAACCATTAAAAGATAAGTTATGAATAATCTGGAAGCATGGTGTGGAAAGATGATGGATAATCTGTCATCTATGGAGAGTGACATATGCCCCATAGAGTGCACTGTTGAATTTAAAAAATATTATAACACAAAGAATATTCTGGAGAAGGCAGACAACTATCTTAGAGAGAGTGAAATCTTTGTGCAGTCCGAGTTGACTCTGGGTAAACTTGCGCTTATGCTGGGTACAAACAGGACCTATCTCTCACGTGCCATCAGCCAAAGGAACGGATTCGGCACCTTTTTAGCCCTTTACAGAATATATTATGTGGCCGCTCTCTTGAAGGATAATGAGGGATTGCATTTGGAGGAAGCAGTTGAACGCGCTGGTTTTAAGAGCCTTAACACTTTTTGGAAGAGATTGGAGAGTTGCGGCAACGATGAAATTGTAACATACCTTAAAAATAAGTATCTTTATAGTCAGCAAAAGTTAAAAAAATGGCGGACGAAAAGATAATATTCTCAATGAACGGTGTGGGCAAGATATTGCCGCACAACAACAAGGTTATTCTTAAAAACATCTATCTATCATTCTTTTATGGAGCAAAGATTGGCATTATAGGTCTTAACGGCTCCGGAAAATCAACACTTCTTAAGATAATTGCAGGTATAGAGAATTCTTACCAGGGTGAGGTTGTCTTTGCCCCGGGATACACTGTGGGTTATCTGGAGCAAGAGCCGGTACTTGACGACCAAAAGACTGTAAAAGAGATAGTTGAAGAGGGGGTTAAAGAGGTTGCAGACCTTATGAAGGAGTACGATGCCGTAAATGCAAAATTTGCAGAACCCCTCTCGGATGATGAGATGACGCAGCTTATAGAGCGTCAGGGCGAACTTACAGAGAAGATAGACCAACTTGGAGGCTGGGAGCTAGAGAGCAAATTGGAGCGCGCAATGGATGCCCTTATGGTTCCTCCTCCCGATGCATTGGTAAAAAACCTCTCCGGCGGAGAGCGCAGAAGGGTTGCATTGTGCAGACTGCTGCTTCAGGAGCCCGATGTGCTTCTCTTGGACGAGCCCACAAACCACCTGGACGCAGAGAGCGTACAGTGGCTGGAGGCGCACCTGCAGCAATACAAAGGAACGGTCATTGCAGTTACCCATGACCGTTACTTCCTTGACAATGTTGCCGGCTGGATTCTGGAGCTGGACAGAGGCGAGGGTATCCCTTGGAAAGGCAACTACTCATCCTGGCTGGAGCAGAAATCCAACAGACTTGCTATGGAGGAGAAGCAGGAGAGCAAGCGCAGAAAGACTCTTGAGCGCGAGCTGGAGTGGGTAAGAATGGCTCCAAAGGCAAGGCAGGCAAAATCCAAGGCCAGACTCTCCGCTTATGAGAAACTTCAGAACGAAGACGTTAAGCAGAAGGAGGAGCGTCTGGAGATATTCATTCCAAATGGTCCACGCCTAGGTACCAACGTAATAGAGGCGGTAAACGTTACCAAATCTTATGGAGACAAGATTCTTTATGAGAACCTTAACTTTAAACTTCCTCCTGCAGGCATTGTGGGCGTTATTGGGCCAAACGGCGCGGGAAAGACAACACTCTTCCGCCTTATTATGGGCTACGACAAGCCGGACTCTGGAGAGTTTAAGGTTGGTGAGACAGTAAAGATTGCCTACATAGACCAGCAGCACAAGACCATAGACCCAAACAAAACCGTATATCAGACAATTGCGGAGAATTCAGATTTTATAAGACTTGGAAACAGGGAGGTTAATGCAAGAGGATATGTCTCCCGATTCAATTTCTCCGGAGCAGACCAGGAGAAGCTCTGCGGCATCCTTAGCGGAGGTGAGCGCAACAGGTTGCACCTTGCCTTGACACTTAAAGAACAGGCTAATGTGCTGTTGCTTGACGAGCCTACCAATGATGTGGATGTGAATACAATACGCGCCTTGGAGGAGGGCTTGGAGAACTTCTCCGGCTGCGCTGTGGTTGTATCTCACGACAGATGGTTCCTGGATAGGATATGCACTCATATCCTTGCCTTTGAGGGGGATTCAAAGGTCTATTTCTTTGAGGGAACCTTCTCCGAGTATGAAGAGAATAAAAAGATGCGCCTTGGCAATCTTGAGCCAAAGCGCTTCAGATATAAAAAGTTAGTAGAGTAATTGTTATTTTTGAGTGCTGATTGGGGTTGCTCCGCTCTTTAGTGGAGCGATACCCCAATTAGTCTCATAAACTCCTCTCTGGTTCTGATATCCTTAAGGAAGGCTCCTGTAAAGGCAGATGTTGTGGTTACGGAGTTCTGCTTCTGTACGCCCCTTATCTGCATACACATATGAGCGGCCTCTATTACTACGGCAACGCCAAGAGGCTTCAGAGTCTCCTGTATGCAATCTCTTATCTGTACGGTAAGGCGCTCCTGCACCTGCAGCCTTCTGGCAAAGGCATCCACTACGCGCGGGATCTTGCTTAGTCCTGTAATGTATCCATTTGGTATATAGGCAACGTGTGCCTTGCCATAGAATGGAAGCATATGATGTTCGCATAGCGAATAAATCTCTATATCCTTTACAAGCACTATCTGCTTGTAGTCCTCCTTAAACTTGGCAGAGTTTAGAATTGCCACAGGGTCTGCAGAGTAGCCTTGTGTAAGGAACTGCATAGATTTGGCTACACGCTCCGGTGTCTTAATCAATCCCTCTCGGGAAGCATCCTCTCCAAGGAGCGAGAGAATTGCTTTATAGTGGAACATAAGCTGCTCTGTGGTCTCTTGTGTAAACTCTTCAATTTTATTGTATGACATCTCTTTTCTGCTGAATTTCTGTTAATGTGCAAAAGTAAGAAAATTGTATTAAATTTGGGGTGATTATGGAAAAGTATAAAATCTTGATAGTGGATGACGAGGAGGATATCTGCGAAATCCTCCAATACAATCTTATTAAGGCCGGTTATGAGGTGGACTTTGCTCTAAGCGCAGAGGAGGCTCTGCCAAAGCTCATAAAGCGTTATCATCTCCTGCTGCTGGACATTATGATGGCAGGCATGAGCGGTGCCACAATGGCTCGCCTGCTTAGAGAGGAGTATAAGGTTACCACTCCTATAATCTTTGTAACTGCACTGGACGAGGAGAAGGATGTGCTTAAGGGATTTGATATAGGAGCAGACGACTATATTGCCAAGCCCTTCTCTGTTAAAGAGGTGGTGGCAAGAGTTACAGCCGTTATTAACAGAACTTATGCCCGCAAAGGCATTGCAGGCGCTCCTGAGGTTGAAGGACTTTACGACGGATTGCCGGAGATTAAGGTTAATGAACTTGCCATAAACCCGCATACAAAGAGAGTCTTTATAGGCAGCAATGAGGTGGTGCTTACAAAGAAGGAGTGCGAGATTCTGCTGCTTTTGGCAGTCAATATGGATAAGATCTTCTCCAGAGAGGATATTTTGCGAAAAATCTGGAGAGATGAAGGTTATGTTGTTGAGAGAACCGTAGATGTTCATATTGCAAGGCTCAGAAAGAAATTGGGCGAATACAGCGATTGCATAGTTAACCGTTCCGGCTACGGATACTCTTTCCATAAGCGCACAGAATGAAGGTAAGGTATCAATACAGGCTCTTCTTCTACTTTGCCATTGTGCTGGTAATTGTGGTTGCCGGTTTCTCCATATTCATTATGAAGAGGGAGCGAGCGCACAACCTGAAGGCAATGCAGAGCGAACTTATCTCCTATAATTCTATGGTCTATCAGGCCATAGAGCGCAATGTGGCATACGACTCCATCTCTTTTCAGGATAAGGTGCGAATTACAATCATAGATACATCGGGAGCGGTGCTCTTCGACAATCTTGGTCCTGTAGCCTACAACGAGAATCAGATGGACAGGCCGGAGATTGTAAAGGCCAAGCAAGATGGCGCAGGAACATATCTCAGGGGCAGCCACTCTGTAAATGAAGAGTATCTCTTTTATGCAAGGCGTTATCCTAACCTATATGTAAGAACGGCGCTTACCTACAGAACAGAGGTGCTCCCAAAGATTATGGAGGATAGAAAGTACCTCTTTGGAATAGCTTTTCTCTTCCTATGTCTGGTTTTGTCGCTAATCTACATTACCCATATCCTTACCCGCCCTATCAGCACATTCAACCAGCTTATAGATGCCATCCAGAGCCACAAGGAGGACTTCTCAAAGATTCCCTTTGGAAGTGATGAGTTTGGCGAACTGGGCAGAAAGATAGCTAATGCCTACGAGCAGCTGGAGAGCAACAAGCGCTTCAAGCAGGAGATGACTCAGAATATTGCTCACGAGCTTAAGACGCCTGTTACCGGAATAAAGGCCTGCCTGGAGACTATCAAACATAGTCCGGAGATGGAGCAGCAGCAGATAATGTACTTCTTGGATAAGGCATATATGCAGACAGTGCGGCTCTCCTCCCTTATTGCAAATGTCTCTACGCTTAATAAACTGGACGAGGGTGCAGATAAATTCAACATAGAGGAGATCTCTCTCATAGGCTGTGTACGAGAGATTCAAGAGGAGATAGGTTATAAGCTGACATCCAATAAAATAAAGTTTATTGTTTCAATAGATGCTTCATATACTATTGTAGGTAGCTATTTTCTTGTTTATTACCTATTTAAAAACCTGATAGATAATGCAATAGAGCATGGAGGCAGTGGTATTGAGGTGCATTTGGAGTGCAGCAAAGTTCCAAATCAGAGTCCGGCAGAGTACGAGTTCCTCTTCTATGATACCGGCAAGGGCGTTCCAGCAGAGAACCTTCCTAGGCTCTTTGAGCGTTTCTATAGGGTAGAACGTGGCAGGACAAGGAAGAATGGCGGGTCGGGATTGGGCCTCTCTATTGTTAAGAATGCGGTGCTATTCCACAAGGGAAATATTGTTGTGGAGAATAGGGCTATGGGCGGATTGCAGTTCCGCTTCACCCTCTGCAGCCTGGACGAAGAGCTGGAGCAGAAGCGAATGGAATCGGGAGAAGAAGAATAACTGAGAGAAATATAATCGGGACAAAAAATATATTATGACAGAGTTTAAGAGAGTACTCTTTGTTGCCGCAGAGCAGCAGGAGATAAATGTTGCAAAGGCAGTGACCCTGCAGCGGGCAGAGGCGGACTATCTGCTTACAGGTGTTGGCATTACAGCTACCACTTATCACCTTTTAAAGCGCATAATGGAGGCGCGCAGCTGCGGCAATCCTTACGACCTTGTTATTGAGTTGGGCATTGCGGGGAGCTATAATATGGAGAGGTTCCCCTCCGGCAGTGTGGCTCTTATCTCTAAGGAGTACTTTGCAGACCTTGGCTTTGAGACACTCTTTGGCTTTGAGACGCTCTTTGACTCTTACCTGCCTGCAGATACCTATCCCTTCCGCGGTGGCGCTTTGGAGAGGTACCGCTTTGACGACCAGCTGGAGGAGGGCCTTGCCACACTCTTTAAGGAGGGCGTTGGGCTCTCTGTGCAGACAATTACAGGCACTCCGGCAAGAGAGAAGATGTTAAGGGAGAAGTATAATCCCGATATTGAGGGAATGGAGGGTGCCGCTCTCTTCTATGTCTCACTTCTGGAGCATCTGCCATTTTTGCAGTTGCGCTCTGTCTCCAACCCTGTGGGCCTGTCCGACAGCAGCAAGTGGACCACCTCGCTTGCCCTAAAGAACCTTAAGGAGGCCATTGCAGCCCTCTGCAAGCTCTTCAATTTGTAGTAAAGCCCTTTTGTGGCAAAGCATTTTTGCAGTAAATTCTTTCTCTTCCCGATAGGGTTCCCTACCTTTGGTCGCTGAGGCGCTTTTGCACCATTGCAGGCCTTTGCGCTCTGTAACTTTTGTGCAGCTGCAGGCCTCTGTAAGATTAGGTATGGAGAGAGAAGAGTTGAAAGAATTGGAAGAGATGGAGGGTCCGGCAGAGCGGGCAGAGGTGGAAGAGCGGGCAAAGGAGCTCTTTTGCACCAATCGGGTTGCTGCCCACGGTGGCGTTCATTCCCACTCCAATGAGTGCAGGGATGGTGAGCCGCTTATCTCATTGAATAACATTACAAAGAATTATGGCGCCCGCGATGCTGAGGGGTCGGCTGTTGTATTGGCGCTGAAAGGGGTAAATCTGCAGATTTGTCGCGGCGAGTATGTTGCCGTTATGGGCTCCTCCGGCTCCGGAAAATCTACACTTATGAATATTCTTGGCTCTCTGGATTTGCCCTCCGGCGGCAGTTATCTCTTTAATGGCAAAGATCTGAAGGATTTTTCGGAGAGGGAACTTGCACGGCTGCGAAACAGGGAGATTGGTTTTGTATTCCAATCCTTCAATCTGCTTGCCGGCAGCAATGCACTGGATAATGTTGCATTGCCTCTGGTTTATGCCGGGGTGCCGTTGAAGGAGAGAAGGGAGAGAGCGCTGGAGGCATTGCGGGAGGTGGGACTGGAAGGGAGGGCATATCACCGCCCGGCCCAGATGTCGGGAGGAGAGAGACAACGCGTGGCAATAGCGCGCGCCCTCATTAACAAACCTCTGCTTATTCTTGCAGATGAGCCCACGGGTAATCTGGATACGGCAAACTCCATAGAGATTATGCGATTGTTTGAGAAGATTCACCTTAGCGGCAGGACACTTATTGTTGTGACCCACGAGGAGGAGATTGCCGCTTTTGCAGAGAGAATTATTAGAGTTAGAGATGGCATAATAGTTGAAGACAAAATATTGGCAAAATAATATTGCTTGATAATAGCATTTTTTATTATCTTTGCCGCCCCTTTAAAGAATGGGAAACTAATTGTCTAATCTATAAATTTTTAAACAATGTATTGGACTCTTGAACTTGCTTCAAAATTGGAAGATGCCCCTTGGCCTGCAACCAAGGACGAGCTGATAGATTATGCAACACGTTCCGGTGCTCCTCTGGAGGTAATTGAGAATCTCAACGACCTTGAGGATGACGGAGAGGTATATGACAGCATTGAGGATATTTGGCCGGACTATCCAAGTAAAGAGGATTTCTTCTTTGACGAGGAAGAATACTAATGCGTTTTTAATAGCAGAATAATCATCGCACACCTGCCAAGGTTTAGCACCCCGATACCCCGGCAGGTTTTTTTGTGCACACTTCCATTCCTGCAGGCGCTTCCCGATGCTGCCACTCCTGCCACGGTGCCGCCATCCTCTTCGCCACGGTAACCTCGGCCAG
>SAMEA3663025__coassemble_1050_pt1 | contig 13424 bp, 11 predicted proteins | sample SAMEA3663025__metabat2_high_PE_020 | metagenome-assembled genome bin SAMEA3663025 (sample SAMEA3663025) | pig gut metagenome | biome: pig gut; feature: pig-associated habitat; material: faeces | place: France | collected 2012
GGGTACGGGTGCCTATGCCGGTGCGTTAAACTTTATTGTAACACCAAGCTACAGCAACTATCTGAGAGTTGCCCTTACCGGTGGAGAGCACGGGTACGGGTACGGTAATATAAACGGCGCCATAGAACGGGGCGGCCTTAAACTCTTTGGAGCGGCCTCCTACAGAAGAAGCGACGGGTATATCTACAATACAGACTTTGCAAATCTGAATACCTATCTGAGAGGGTCCTATACAACAAAGAACTTTGGTACCTTCGACCTTCAGGCAGGTTTTCAGAAGAGAGACTTTGGAGCAAACGGTTTCTACTCATTAAAATATCCTAATCAGTACGAGGAGACCAGAACAGCTCTGGGCTCGCTCCGCTGGTATGCAACCTTTGGCAAGTTTGAGACAAATGCCACCGTCTCCTATAGGTTCAACAAAGATTGCTTCCAACTAATTAAGGGCGACGAGTCCAAAGTTCCCTTCAATCATCACATTACCCACAACATAGGGGTAAGCGGCTGGGTGGCCTACAAATGGGCTGCCGGCAAGACAACCCTTGGGGCAGACTACACCAACAATGCAATCTACTCCACGGTCTTAGGCGAGCCTATAGGCAGCATAGATGCATCGGGACAATTTGTGCCTGAACCAAAGAGGATAGGCTCCATAGATTACACAAAGTACAAAAACAGATCTGTATTGAACCTCTGGTTGCGCCACTCTCTGCAATATGGCAAGTTTGGAGTTGCCGCCTCTGCAGGAGTGAGCAGGACACCCTACGGCACAAGAGGGTCGGGAAGCGCAGAGCTATCCTGCTATGTAAATAGGGGCACAAAGGTCTATCTGGGCGCTGTAAGTTCTATGCGCCTTCCAACCTTCAACGACCTCTACTACACCACAACAGGCTACAAAGGAGATGTTAATCTGGTGCCGGAGCGGGCATTTATGCTAAGGCTTGGTGCGCAGCAGAGCTTTGAGCGCTTTGCCACCTCTGCAGTGCTCTATTGGAGAAGGGGCAGCAATGTGATAGATTGGATTAAGCGTACTCCCGATGCAGACTGGGAATCTATGCAGATTACCTCTATGAATACCTATGGCGCAGAACTTAGCGGTGCATATAGGAAGAAGTTGGGCTTCCTAAGGGAGGCATCACTCTCATATGGCCTTATCTATACCGATAAGAGCAGCGGAGAGTATATCTCCAAATATGCCCTGGACTATATGAGGAACAAGCTCTCGCTCTCTGCCACTGTAGCATTTTGCAACAATCTGCTCTTTACCGCAAATGGCACTCTTTATGACAGGAGAGGATCATACTCGGAGCTAGATGATGCAGGCAATGCCGTTACAAAGGAGTACAAACCTTACTTCCTGCTAAACGGGAAATTGCTGTGGCAGCACAAATTGCTGGAGATATTTGTAGAGGCTGAGAATATTGCCTCTGCAAAGTACTTCGACTATGGAGGTTTGCGTATGCCGGGCTTTTGGGCAAGCGCAGGAGTGGTTATTACCCTCAAATAGCAGAACGCAGGAGTGGTGATTGCCCTCAAATAGTAGATTTAAGACCGGTAAGGAGAGAGCCGGTCTTTTTTATTTATCAAAAAAGGAATATTTTTGCAGGTTGTAATAATGGAAAGAGATGAAGATATTTAAGCACATACCAAACAGCATTACCCTTATGAATCTTCTCTGCGGATGCTTTGCATCCATTGAGGCCTTTGAGGGTGACTTCCTTAACGCATTCTATTTTATGATTGCCGCCGCGCTCTTTGATTTTTGCGACGGACTCTCGGCAAGGTTGCTTGGAGCTTACTCTCCACTAGGTAAGGAGTTGGACTCTCTGGCGGATATGGTAAGTTTTGGAGTGGCGCCAACGCTTATACTCTTCTCTTTTCAGCGCAGCGTTGCAGAGCCTCTCTGGAAAGCTGCTGAGAGCGAGGGAGAGAGCACACTTCTTCTCTCCTGTATGCTTGCAGTCCCATTTGTGCTGGTGGCGCTCTCTGCTCTAAGACTTGCAAAATTTAATATAGATACGCGTCAGACCCATAACTTTATAGGACTTGCAACCCCATCTGCCGCACTTATGACGGCTGGCTTTATGGGCTATGCCTCTTCCCGACCTGCCCTTATGCAACTCCTTGCGGAGAATGCCATTTGGGTAAATGTGGCAACTGTAGTGGTGGCGCTTCTCCTTGTAAGCAACATCCCGATGTTCTCATTCAAGTTCTCCTCCCTAAAATGGAGGGGAAACCAGAGCCGCTTTATCTTTATTGCCCTCTCTCTGCTGCTTGGATTGCTGCTGCTGCTTCTGGAGAGTTTTGCATTCCCGCTTTGGGTGGCTTGCGTTCTTATGCTTTATATAATTATTAACCTTGTACTTGCACCATTTAAAAGAGTCAGCGATGGAGAATAGCCAAAAGATTATAGAATTTACCTCTTTTACTGTAGTAAAGGAGGAGAATACAGCAATTGCAATGGGGTCCGGAGATATGCCGGTCTTTGCAACCCCAAGTATGTGTGCGCTTATGGAGAATGCGGCAATGAATGCTGCAAAAGAGTATATGGATGGCTCAGGGCTCTCCGGTACAACTGTGGGTACCTTGCTTAACGTAACCCACATAAAAGCTTCTCCTGTGGGCAACGAGATTAAGGCTGTGGCGCAACTCTCGGCGGTGGATAAAAGAAGGCTTATCTTTAAGGTCTCTGCATACGATACAACGGCCAATGCCCTTATTGGCGAGGGAGACCACGAACGCTTTATTGTAGATAGGGAGAAGTTCCTTGGCAAACTCAAATAGAGCAGCAGAGCAGTGCTGAAAATAAAAGAGATACCCCTATTTGTAGAGGTATCTCTTTATCTTTTGTGTGGCTGTCTTCTGGAATGGAGTCTCCTGAATTATTATCTCGGAGATTTGTGAAGCCTTGTTTACCTTGTCATTTACATAAGCAAGAAGGTCTGATTTAACCTTTTCCAGTTTTGCGTCAAAGGTGGCAAAGTTTATCTCTTTGAATCCTTGCCACTTCTCTGCAAGGATAGGGTACTTTTTGCTCAACTTCTCGTATGTCTTGTTAATGCTCTTCTTAATCTCCGCAACCTCTTTAATGGCATTAATCTGCTCAAAGTTAAAGTGGATTAGCGCAACAAGCCTGCCATTCTTCTGGGTTACAACAGATTCAAGAACATAATCATTGTCGTTTATTATGGCCTCTATCTCCTCCGGGTAGATATTCTCTCCACTGGCTCCCAGCATCATATTGTCTGCACGTCCGGTAATGTAAAGGTTGCCCTTCTTATCCATTCTGCCAAGGTCTTTGGTCTTGAACCATCCGTCGGGAGTAAAGGATGCCTTGGTCTTGGCCTCATCTTTAAAGTAGCCCTTCATAATGTTTGGACCCTTTACCTGAATCTCTCCAATTCCGTTGGCTCCCGGGTCGTCTATCCTCATCTCCATATCCACAAGGGTTGGACCTGTAGTGCCTTTGTGGAATTTGCCCACTGCGCCGGCTATGAGAGGCGAGCACTCTGTAAGACCATAGCCTATTGCGTAAGGGAACTTTGCATCTCTAAGGAACTGCTCCACGGTTCCATCCAGTTTTGCGCCTCCAATTCCAAAGAATCTGAGCCTGCCCCCAAAGAGCGCAAGCAATTTCTTGCCCGCAATCCTGTGCAAAACCCTTCTTATAGGCATTATGCCGTAAATCCATTGCATAACAAGCCTCTTGGTAAAGAGCGGCCTTATCTTCCCTTTGTATATCTTCTCAACAATAAGGGGCACGCTAAGTATTACGGTAGGCTTTACGCTATTAAGCGCCGGCATAAGAACAGATGGAGAGGGTATTCCGTTAAGGTAAACCACGTGGCACCCTCCATAGAGCGGGTAGAGCATGCCTACTGTGCATTCGTATGCGTGAGAGAGCGGCAGCAGAGAGAGAAAAGTGTCGCTCTGGTAGATAGGGTATACTTTGTCGCACTGGAAGATGTTGGTTGTAAGATTACTGTGCGTAAGCATCACACCCTTAGATGTTCCGGAGGTTCCGGAGGTGTAGATTATGGAGGCTATATCCTCTGCCTTTGGCGCGGGGCTCTCCATTGGAGCCTGCTCCTTGTTGGAGAGGTAGGGGTCATCCTCCTTTATTACAGAGAGCGAATCCAGCTCAATTATTAACTTCAGGCGCTCTTTGATCTTCTCTGAGAGTTTGTAGAACAACTTCTTGGAGACAATCATAATCTCTGTGCCGGAGTGTTCCAGAATATTTGCAACCTCGTAGGCGGTAAAATCGGGAAGAAGGGGAAGCACAACTCTGGAACTGCTGGTAACTCCCAGATAAGCCACAGGCCAGTTGGGCATGCTGCCTCCAAAGAGGGCTATCTTCTCTCCTGCAGCAATTCTGTAGCTGTTCAGCAGGGAGGTAAACTTCTCTATCCTCTTGCCAACTTCCTGAAAGGTTAGGGATTCTCCATTTATTATGCTGAATGCCTTGTTGTTGGAATACTTCTGTATGGAGGTTTCCAATATATCTTTTAATGTCTTGTCAATATCCAAAATCCTATTCATACGCAATTCTGTGCGTTTAATTGTGCAAATATAGTTTTTTTATATTTTTGCGACATAATTTATTACTATGTTGTTTCTTTTAAAACGGTATAAAAGGGAGCGGATAATTGCTCAGGGAATAAACAAAAGAGAAGTAAGGTTTGTTCCTCTAAAAAAAGTGGGGATTGCCTGTGTGGTTTACTATGTAACCTCTCAGCAGAGTGCTCAACAGCTGCCTCAAGTTGTAGAACTGCTGGAAGAATCGGGAATAAAATTTAAGATTCTTCTGTTGGAGAAGAAGAGAGGTTTGCTTAAAAAGTTAGGTCTTTTGCCTTTGCGCGAAGAGAGCCGCTATGTTGTTGTGGAGAAGAGAGAGTACAATTGGTTGGGCATTCCCAAGGGGAAGGCATTTGCAGAACTTATGCAAGAGGAGATTTCGCCCTATATCATTCCAAATATGCAGGGACTCTTCCTCTTTGATTATATTGCCTGCAAAGCCAATACTTTATTTACTATAGGTATGAAGGAGCAGAGAGACCTTTACAAAATGATTATTAGATCTGCAGACGGCACGCCCCTCTCGCAGCTGGATTTTGTGGCGCAGGCTCTCCATAATATGAGTGTAATTAATTCGGACGAAGATAATGAAAAATAGAGGCGCAGATAACTGGTTAAAGTATCCTGTTGTTGTTATTAAGGGTGCCTGTATGGGAGCGGCAGATGTTGTTCCCGGAGTAAGCGGCGGCACCATAGCCCTCCTTATGGGCATATATCAAAGGCTTATAGATGCAATTCACTCTGTGCTGCCGGCGCTTCCGCTGCTGCTAAGGGGCAGGTTTCGTCTCTTCTGGAGGAGCATAGACGGCACATTCCTTGCTTTGCTCTTCGGAGGCATATTGCTTAGTGTGCTCTCTATTGCAAAGCTTATGACCTGGCTGCTTGAGACGCATCCTGTTCAGGTCTGGAGCCTCTTCTTTGGCCTTATTCTGGCCTCCTCCTTCTTTGTGCTAAAGGGGGTGGGCAAGTTGCGCATCCAGCACATGCTGGCAATGGTAGCAGGAATTGCCGCAGCTGCAGCTATCTCTCTTCTCTCTCCCGCAGAGACTCCCGATGCCTGGTGGTTCATATTTCTCTCTGGAGCAATAGCAATCTGCGCAATGATTCTGCCCGGCATATCGGGAAGCTTTATACTGCTTCTCCTTGGCAAGTATGAGTTTATAATGCAGGCTGTTACAACAATGAATGTACCTGTGCTGATGCTTTTTGCCGCGGGTGCGGTTGTAGGTCTGCTCTCTTTTTCACAACTGCTGAGCTGGCTCCTTAAGCAATATTATGCAACCACACTCTCTCTCCTCTCCGGCTTTATGTTGGGCTCTCTTGTGAAGGTCTGGCCCTGGAAGGAGGCTCTCTCAGATGGCACGGAGATTCCTATTATGCCATTTGTGTATGAAGAGATTTATAGTATTCCTTCCCAATATGGGTATTCTCTCTTATTCTTTTTTATTGGTTGCGTAGTTGTGCTTATAGTTGAGATAATTACTAAAAAAACAGTAAAATAAGTTTGGATTAAAGAAATTTGAATTATCTTTGCGATTTGAAATATAAGGGGAATTTCCGTATATTGTTAAATATTAGTTAGTTGATGGGATTTATTCAAAAATCGGTGATAGTGCTCTTTGCTGTGGTTTTTCTGAGCGGTTTTATTGGCTCAGGGAGACTCTATGCGCAGCAGGATAGGGTGGTTGCAGCCCTTGTGCAGGCCGGTTTTGAGAATGTCTCACTCTACGAGAATGATACGGTTGCGCTCTATACAATTCAGAATTCTGCGTATAAGTCGCAGGAGGTTGGAGTTGGCAAGGCGTTGGATATACTCTCTTCATTTGAGGAGTTGGGCAACAAGAGGTGCAAGTTGGTGGTGCTGGAGAATAATGTGCCGCAGATTGCGCTGGAGAGGCCGGTGCTGAAGGAGGCTGCTCAGATGGGCAGAGCTCTTTGGAGCGCCGGGTATGATTTGGGTGCCGAGTGGAAGATGGCAAAGGGGGCTACAAGAGAGAATAGCTCTCTCTTTAAGGCTGATATTGTGGTCTACCCAGAACTTATCTTCCAGAACTACAGACTGGAAAGAAATTATGATATTGTAGCCAACCTGAATCCAACGCTGGAGGTCTCTCTTTGGAAGGGTATGAAGTTTACGGCACAGATTATCATACCTCTCTATAGGGATGAGGTGTATAACAGGATTTATGGACAGGTAAGGCCCGGTTATCTCTCGCTTACGCAGAACTTCAGGCTGCCGTACAGGATCTTTGGCCAGATAGTTGCGGGAAAGTTCAATAACGACCGTTTGGGCGTGGACTTCAGGCTTAGGCACTGGTTCTATGGCAATAGGTTTTATGTGGGAGGAAGGGTAGGTTATACAACCTCAAGCTACTTCGACCAATGGAAATTCTACTACGGCTCTAAATGGCGTGTAACAGGAGAGATAGAGGCCGGGTACTATTGGAAGAGATATAACACAACCTTCTCAGTAAGAGGCCAGCGTTTTCTGCTTAAGGAGTATGGACTTAGGTTAGAGATGATAAGACACCTGAGATATGCATCCATTGGGTTTTACATAAACAAACTGGAGAATGCATATCTAATTAACAATAATGGATTTAATGGGGGCTTTCTGTTTCAGATAGCATTGCCGCCATATAAATATAAAAGGAGGGGATATATTCCGCGTGTAACAACCGGAGAGTTCCCTATGAGGTACAATGCAGGTAATGAGAAATATTATGGCAAGGCGTATATGGCTTTGCCGGATGATTTCGCATATACTGAATTTGCGCTTCATCCAAACAGATGTTATTAATTTATTTATAAACTTAATTTTTATTGCTATGCAAACAAAATCTTTTTTCAAAACCATTAAGGTATTTGCCATGTTAGCAGTGAGTGCACTCCTTATGACATCTTGTTATAAGAGCGAGAGCGGCGAGGTTCCAGTACTTCCAAAACCTACTTACATGGTTTGTGGTAATCTCTTCTCTGCCTCTACAGGCGCACCTGTAGATGGTCAGGTGTCAATCAAAGGCGGAAACTATGCAACAACAGCAAACGCATCTGATGGTTTCTTCTCTGTAACAGTGCCAGATCCTATGGCATACACCATTACAGTAGACCTTGACGGTTACGCTGTTGCTACCAGAACAGTTGTTGTTCCTAAGGTAGGTTATGGCGAGACAGGTATCGGTAGAGCAGATATTATGCTCTTCTCTATGGACGCTCTTGTAAATAGCGCTGCTGTTTATATTACAACATCTACACCTGCAGAGATGCAGACAATGTTTGATGCTATAGATCTCAAGATTGACGATGCTTCTGCCCTTGATACCGGAGCAAACTTTGAAGAGAGCAGCTTGACAGCAAACGCTGACGGCACATTTACAGCAGAGTTTGTTTATTCATTTGATGAGCCAAATGCAGATGATGAGGTTCTTGTTAACTACCCTCTCTTCTCAGGTTTTGAAACAGGTGTTAAACCAACCGACACAAAGAGCATCCTTGCAGGCGAGCTCTGGCTTACCATAGCTATCCAGAAACTCAACCTCGCTTACGGTATGGAGGTATCTCTTCAGCCATTTGCTTTTGATGGTCTTGAGGGTTACAGCATAGATGGTTACAAAGTGGTTTACACATTTGTAGGCAAGACCATTAAGGTAGAGGATTGCGACGGTAATGGCAATGCAAAGAGCGGTGTAGTTGTATATATGGAGAATGTTTCTCTTGCACCTACAATGCAGTCACACAGTCACTCTCATAGCCATTCACACGGTCACGGCGATGAGCTTGGAGCCGGTGGTGGAGCAGGCTATATCTATTAATAGTCTAAAAGAGTAAGATACCCGTCAGAAAGTTATTTTGAAGATGTTTGGCAGTAAGCAAATAAAGTTGGTTTTGTTGCTCCTCCTCTTTATGGGAGGAGCCGCAAGACTGAATGCGCAGCTTACCTATGGTAATGTCGGACTTCTTCACGCTCCATCTGCAGAGATGCAGCCGGACAAGACGGTTATGATTGGAGCAAACTTTCTTAACAGGCATCTTACACCTCCTACTTGGAGTTATCATACCTTCAACTGGTTTCTCAATTTTACAATCTTCCCTTGGATGGAGGTTGGTTTTACCCAAACTGCATTTAAGTTGCAGTTGCATAAGGATACCCAACCGCGCTATACCAATCAGGACAGATTCTTTTCCCTTAGGGTAAGGCTTATAGAAGAGGGTAAATTCTGGCAATATATGCCGGCAGTAGTGGTGGGTACTTCGGACCCTTATACAGAGACTTCATCGGGGCTCTCCACAACGGGCAACGGATATCATTGCAGGTTTTATCTGGCTCTTACCAAACATATAAAGATAGGAAGTGAGAAATTGGGGCTCCATCTCTCTTATTTGTACAATCAGAGAGAGGATTACCATCTTAATGGTCCGGCATTCGGAGTCTCCTGCAATCCCTCATTTGATGAGAGATTAAGATTTGTTGCAGAGTATGATTCAAAAGATGTGGCATTGGGCGCAAGTTATCTCTTCTTCAAGTTTCTTCACTTGCAGGCAGAGTTGCAGCGTTTCCGGTATTTCTCCGGCGGGGTAACCTTTATGCTCCATCTTAAATAATTTTTTATAAATTCAAGTTACACAGATTTTTATGAAATTCAATAAATTAATACTTATAGCTGTTGCTTTTGTTTTGGCTGCTACCATCTCATCAAATGCGCAGGTAAAGGAGAAGTATTACAGCGAGAGTTTCTGGAACAATATCTATGTTACAATAGGTGGCGGAGCGCAGGCTTGCGTTAATCCAGACAACTTCTCTTACGGTTTTGGCAAGGCCATTACCCCGGTAATCACATTGGCTGTAGGAAAGAACTTCACTCCTGTTTGGGGTACAAGACTCCAGCTTAATGGTGCTTGGACAACCCTCTATACAAAGTATACTCAGGGTGGTGACGAGTTTTTTGAGTCAAACAAGAACAAGAAGTACCTTACTCTGCACGCAGATGCGGTATTCAATCTCTCACAGGCTATAAGATACAGAGAGGATCGTCTTGTTAACTTTGCAATCTTTATGGGTCCTGGTCTTACCTTTGCCAAGAACTATATGGGCAGCAGAGTATATGACAACAACGGAGCTGCTGTTCCTCAGAAGAGTTCAATCAAGGCTCTTATCAATGGTTCCCTTGGTGTTGATATGATGTTTAACGTATCTCGTTTTGTAGATATCAATCTTCAGGTAAGAGGAGAGGTTTCTCCTTCACCATTCGGTCATTTGAGCAATGCCAATACAGAGGGTGCAGTCTCTGCGGCTCTGGGTATTTCATACTACTTTGGCGGCAAAAAGTTTGTCACAACCAAGTGTGATGATTCAGACCTTAAGGCTGCTCTTGCAGACCTTGCTAAGGCTAAAGAGGAGCTTGCAAAGAAGCCTAAAGAGGTTGAGGTGATTAAAGAGGTTGAGAAGATTGTGAACAAAGAGGTGATTGTAGCTGCTCCTACAGCTGTGTTCTTCCATATTGGTTCAGCAAAACTTACAGACTACGCTAAGGTTCAGATTAAACTTGCTGCACAGGCTATCAAGTCAAATCCTGATAAGAAGTATAAGATTAATGCTTATGCAGACAAGGCTACCGGTAGCGCAAAGACTAACCAGAGACTTACAGACAAGCGTGCTAAGGTTGTTTATGATGCACTTGTTGAGGAGGGTGTAAACCCAGACCAGTTGCAGCAGATAAGCAACGGCGGCACAGAGAATATGTTTGGCAAGAACTATCTCCAGCGCCTTGTTATTATGGAGGTTGAGTAGTAAACTCTTCAAGCATTCAGGTGCTTGCAAGTTTACTCTTCAATAGAGAATTGGTGGCATAGCCTTTGGTTATGCCACTATTTTGTTTATACGCTTATTTATTGTTGTAATTATTCAATGGATAACGATTTTTTAATCCGCAATGAGCGGCAGGACGAATATCGCCAGGTGGAAAACCTGGTAAGAGAGTCTTTCTGGAACATATACACTCCAGGATGTACGGAGCATTATGTGCTTCACTGTTACAGAGATAACCCGGATTTCATTCCCCAACTGGACTTTCGGCCCCATATGCATACATCCCGATTATAAGCGCAAAGGCTATGGACTCCGGTTGCTTAACTATGCGCTTGAAAAGGCCCGCGAAATGGGCTTAGGTTTTCTCTGCATGGAGGGAAATATAGACTTTTACAAGCTTGCTGGATTTCAGTTAGCCAGCAACTATGGAATTCATTACCACGATATGCCTCCAGGCGAAGATGCGCCCTTCTTCCTTGCGCAGGAGCTTATTCCCGATTGGCTTCGCTCTCATAATGTGAGTAGTGCAATCTACTCCCCGCCAAAGGGATATTTTGTGGCCGCAGAGAATCCCGAGGCATTTGAAGAGTACGAGAGAGGCTTTGCTCCAAAGGAGAAATTGCGTCTTCCCGGACAGCTTACCTACAGCGGCACTGTTATGGAGAAGAATGGCTTTCTTCCTACGGGTCAGATGGTTATAGACGAAAAGCTGCATCAAGGCAATGGACGCCCTATACGTGTAATGCGACTGGAGGTAAGATAGATTTCCCGAGCGTTCCTTAGATGCAAGAACAAAAAAACAGGCGCGACTTAAATGCCGTGCCTGTTGCTTTTGCTTGTGATCCGGTTGGGATTCGAACCCAAGACCCACAGCTTAGAAGGCTGTTGCTCTATCCAGCTGAGCTACCGGACCAAGAGCGGGTGCAAAGATAGAAATCTTTTTTTTAATCCGCAATTTTTTTGGGTTAAGGGGGATAATTATTCTTTTATTAATACCTTTATTAATACCTTTGTTGCCGTTTTTGTAATCTCTCTGTTTATGTTTCAGAAAATAATAAATTTTTCAGTAAAAATTGTGAGGGAGTATCTTCCCGATCCCTTTGTCTTTGCTATTCTCCTGACACTTTTGGCAGGCATTTGCGCAATACCTGTAGCCAATCAGACACCAATGGAGGTAGTGGAGAACTGGGGCAACGGCGTCTGGAGCCTCTTGGGTTTTGCAATGCAGATGTCTTTGGTCTTGGTATGCGGTTCTGCCCTTGCTGCGGCTCCAATGTTGAAGAGGGCGCTAAGAAAGATAGCAGGGTTGCCCTCTACTCCCTCCGCAGCTATTACTACAGTTACTCTCATCTCTTCCATTGCCTGTTGGGTCAACTGGGGTTTTGGTCTTATAGTTGGAGCGGTCTTGGCAAAGGAGATAGCAAAGGCGGTGCGTGGAGTAGACTACCGCTTGCTCATTGCATCGGCATACAGCGGATTTGTGGTCTGGCATGCAGGTCTCTCTGCCTCCATCCCCTTGGCAATGGCCACAGAGGGCGCTTCACTTCTTGAGGTCTCAAGAGGCACAATCCAGCATGCAATCCCAATCTCACAAACAATCTTTGCCACATACAACCTCATATTGGTATTCATTGTAATTGCGGCAATAACCATTGTCAATACCCTTATGCACCCAAAGGGAAGCGCAGTAATCTCCGTAGACCCAAGGTTGCTGGAGGAGAGAGAAGAGGAGAGAGTTTCTAATCGGGAAGAGAGAACTACCTTTGCAGACAAGCTTAATGCCAGCAGAGTTTTGGCGCTTGTAATGGTTGCAATTGGAGCCATATATATCTTTAGCGCACTTGTGGTAAAGGGCAAGTCGCTGGATTTGAATACAGTAATCTTCATCTTCCTGCTCTTGGGCCTCCTGCTGCACGGTACACCTGTAAAATATGTGAGGGCCATTGGGCAGTCTGCCTCCTCCAGTGCGGGCATAATACTGCAATTTCCATTCTACGCAGGCATTATGGGCATAATGACAGCCACCTCCCAGAGTGGCATCTCTTTGGCAGGAGAGATAAGCCAAGGGTGCGTCTTATTAGCCAATCACAGCACCTTCCCGATACTAAGTTTCCTTAGTGCAGGCATTGTAAATGTCTTTGTGCCAAGTGGGGGAGGGCAGTGGGCTGTTCAGGGTCCTATTATGCTGCCTGCCGGAGTAGAACTGGGAGTTCAGCCGGCAATTACTGGAATGGCAATAGCCTGGGGGGATGCCTGGACCAACCTTATCCAGCCATTTTGGGCTCTTCCGGCACTTGCAATTGCCAAACTAGACGCAAGAGACATTATGGGATACTGCATAATTGATCTGGTAGTAGTAGGGCTAATTGTCTGTGGCACATTCTTATTGCTATAATAATCCCGACTTTGCCCCAGCCGGATAATAATCGGGGAATAGTCAGGCAATAAAAAATGGTGAATTTTTTGCAGAAAAAATTTGCAGATATGTAGAAATGTCCTACCTTTGCATCGTCAGAAACGACTGACTCGCTAGCTCAGCTGGTAGAGCACGACACTCTTAATGTTGGGGTCCAGGGTTCGATCCCCTGGCGGGTCACCAGAAGAGGATGACAAAAGTCTCAGAACTTTGGTTGTCCTCTTCTTCTTTTTGCTCACAGTCATTCCTATCAGCGCACCGGCCAGCAACAAAGCGCCATTTTTATTAAGTAAGAGAAGGGCAGATAAACAATCAAGGGGTCAGTAGAAATTTAGTGGGGATAGGCATATAATTTTGAAATACGGAAGAGTTTGATTTTGGCATTGAAAGATTCTGCAAGCGCATTGGAAGAACGGTTATTGTAGAATCCACAGACAGGAAGGCAACAGAGAGAAAACTTCACGAAACCCAAGTGGAAAAACTATGATGTTACTATGTTTTGTCCCGTATTGCTACCTCTCGATCCATAGCAGTTAATTGATATCTGAGAGTATATTGACTGCTTCCTTTTAGCATCGTCGATTCTTTTGTTTAGCACCGACGATTCTTTTACTTAGCACCGAC
>SAMEA3663025__coassemble_1069_pt1 | contig 13218 bp, 8 predicted proteins | sample SAMEA3663025__metabat2_high_PE_020 | metagenome-assembled genome bin SAMEA3663025 (sample SAMEA3663025) | pig gut metagenome | biome: pig gut; feature: pig-associated habitat; material: faeces | place: France | collected 2012
TACAGGAGAGACTGTTGCAGCAGGAATGCCGGTAATATTGCTCTCTGCAGGCAATAGACTGGAGGTGGAGATAAATATCTCTTCTAGAGATTATGCAAGGCTCTCCTCTCTTAAGGATTTCTATTGCAAGTTTGATGTGCTGCAGCAGGAGAGGATTCCGCTTACGCTTGTAAGCACCAGCAAGACTGCAAATGCCAATCAGCTCTATCAGCTGCGCTTTGCAGTAGAGGGCAACTATAATCGCAATATCCTTACTCCGGGTATGACAACAGTAGTATATGCGCAGGCTAAGGGAGGCAGCTCCGCTGCAGTTAAGGTGCCCTCTTCTGCGCTGCTTAACAAGAATGGCAAGACAGTGCTCTTCCTCTACGACGATGCGCAGAAGCGTGTTCTGGCAAGAGAGGTGCAGGTTAAGAGTATGCTTCTGGATGGCGATGCTGTTGTGGAGGGAATAGAGAGCGGCAGTCAGGTGGTAAGGTCTGGCGTGCGTCATCTGCTGGATGGCCAGAGCGCAGTGGCTGTAAGAAGAGGATCTGAGAGCAATGTTGGAGGACTGATGTAATGAATATAAGCAATTGGGCCCTTGACAAACGTACTCTGGTGAATACGTTTGTTGCATTTCTGGTAATTGGAGGCATCTTTGCCTTTAGGGGAATGCCAAAATTGGAAGACCCTGCAATAAGGGTGAAGCAGGCCCTTGTGGTGGTAACCTATCCGGGAGCCTCTGCGCATCAGGTGGAGTTGGAGGTGACAGACCTTTTGGAGAAGTCCATAAGGGAGATGCCAACCCTGGAGCATATAGAGTCGGCCTCCTATGCAGATATGGCAATTATAACCGTAGAGCTTAAGCCTACGGTAAGCGACTCGGAGCTGGAGCAGCAGTGGGACCTTCTGCGCAGAAAGGTGCAGAATGTGCAGCCAAGACTCCCCTCCGGCGCTTCCATTCTCTCTATAAAGGATGATTTTGGAGATGTCTTTGGAATGTTCTACGCCCTTATGGGAGATGGAATGGACGACAAGGAGCTGGACGATTATGCCCAGTACATTAAGCGAGAGGTGCTTGAGATAGAGGGCGTTACAAGAGTAGATATATATGGCGCAAGGTCCAAGTGCATAAATGTGGACCTTAAAGAGGATAAGATGGCAAACCTTGGAGTGCTGCCTATGGAGGTTATTCAGACTCTGAATGGGCAGAATGCCACCTCTTATGCCGGTTATTTTGACAATGGCACCAGAAGGATAAGAGTTGCTGTGGACGACCGCTTTAACAATGTGGAGGAGATTGCAGATATGCTCATTCAGGGCCACGACAACGACCAGCTGCGCATTAGAGATATTGCAAATGTGTGGAGTGGCTATGAGAAGGTTACCCGCAACGCAATGGCAAGGGATGGCAAGCACGCTCTGGGCATAAGCATTGCCTGCTCCAGCAGCTACGACATTCTTAAGGTGGGCAAGAGGGTAGAGGAGAAGCTTGAATCGCTCTCTGCGCAGTTCCCTGTTGGAGTGGAGTACGAGAAGGTCTTCTTCCAGCCGGAGAGAGTATCGGACTCGCTAAGCACCTTCCTGCTTAACCTGCTGGAGTCTGTGCTGATAGTGGTTGTGGTGCTCATCTTCTTTATGGGACTGAAGAGCGGCATTATTCTAGGACTCTCGCTGGTGGTAATTGTCTTTGGCTCCTTCCTGGTGCTCAGTTTCTTTGACGGCACCCTGCAGAGAGTCTCCCTTGGCGCCTTCATTCTTGCAATGGGTATGCTGGTAGATAATGCCATTGTAATAGTAGATGGCATTCTGGTAGACCTTAAGGCGGGCAAACCGCGCAGAGAGGCGCTTACCTCCATTGGCAAGAAGACCGCAATGCCGCTGCTTGGCGCAACCCTTATTGCCATATTGGCCTTTTTGCCAATCTTTATGAGTCCCGATACGGCAGGAGTATATGTTCGGGACCTCTTTATAGTAATTGCTGTCTCCCTGCTGTTAAGCTGGCTGCTGGCGCTTGTGCACGCCCCTCTTATGGCAGACAAGATGCTGCATCCTGCGGTGTCTCAGGGAGAGGCCTACAAAGGCAAGGCGTACGACCTGCTGGAGAGGATAATAAGATATTGCCTCTCCCACAGGCTGCTCACCCTCTTTGCGGCGCTTCTACTTCTGCTTGGCAGCGCGCTCTGCTACCCTTATATAAAACAGAGTTTCTTCCCCGATATGGAGTACGACCAGCTCTACATAGAGTACAAGCTGCCGGAGAGCTACAATACCACCCAGGTGGAGAGAGACCTTAAGCAGATAAGAGAGATGCTCTCCAGCAGAGAGGATGTTGTGCACGTTACATCAAGTATAGGAGGCACCCCTTCCCGATATAACCTTGTGCGCTCCATTGCAACGCCTTCGCTTGCCTATGGAGAACTTATTGTAGATTTTACATCGCCAAAGGCACTTGTAAAGGCTATGGACAAGATTCAGGAGGAGCTTAGCGAAGCATTCCCGGAGGCTTACGTAAAGATTAAGCGGTACAACCTTATGTACAAGAAGTATCCTATAGAGATCTGCTTTAGCGGACCAGACCCTCAGGTGCTCCACGCTCTTACAGACTCTGCAATGGCTATTGTAAGGGATTGCAAGCTTATTACCCTGCCTACAACAGACTGGGAGCCAAAGGTTCCGCTGCTGCTGGTAGATTACAATCAGTCGCAGGCGCGCACCAGCGGACTCTCCAGGGGAGATATAGCCCTCTCCATTATGGGCTATACAGATGGCATTCCGGTGGGCGTCTATTATAACGGAATCTCTGCAGAGAAGATATATGTAAACTCCAGAGATGGCGAAGGGGCCAAAGTGGGCAAGCTGGACGACATTAACCTCTTTGGGGTTATGCCAAACATCTCCAACCTATTAGACCACAACACTATACAGCGCCTTCTTAGCGGACATCTCACAAAGGACGATATAATTCAGAAGATAGCAAGCACCACACCTCTCTCTCAGGTCTCTGACGGAATAAGAGTGGAGTGGGAGGAGCCTGTTGTAAACAGATACAACGGAGAGCGTTGCCAGAGGCTGCAGTGCTCGCCTGTGGCGGGTGTTGCAGTGGAGAGCGCGCGCAAGGCAATTGCGGATAAGATAGAGAAGATAAAGCTGCCGGAGGGCTACTCGCTCTTCTGGGAGGGTGAGTACAAGGCAAGCAGCCAATCCACCAACTACCTCTTCAAGGGCTTCCCTGCCTCTATTGTGGTTATGCTGCTAATTCTTATAATGCTCTTTAACGACTACCGCAGGCCGGCCATAATCTTCTGCTGCATTCCGTTTGTGGTGGTTGGCGTGCTGCCGGTTGTGCTCATTGCAGGCAAAGATTTTGGCTTTGTCTCCATTGTGGGAATTCTTGGACTTATAGGAATGATGATAAAGAATGGCATTGTGCTTATAGACGAAATCTCTCTTCAGGCAAAGGAGAAGCCTCTTAACCAGGCTCTTGTAGATAGCAGCAAATCCCGTCTTCTGCCGGTTATGATGGCCTCATTAACAACCATCCTGGGTATGATTCCGCTGCTTTGGGACTCGCTCTTTGGCTCTTTGGCGGTTACAATTATGGGCGGTCTCTCTGTAGGAACCGTAATAACACTTGTCTTTATACCTGTTCTCTATTCCTTAATTATGGGAGGTAAAAAATGAAACTTAAATTACTCTATACAATAGCGGCGGTTGCGCTCTGTGCAACCGCATCTGCAGCAGATGGCACAACGGGCAGAGAGGGGAGGAGCCTCACCCTGGATGAGTGCCACAAAATGGCTCTGGAGCAGAACAGAAGCATAGCATCTGCACAATGGCTCAAAGAGCAGAAGGGCTACGACCTTAAGGCAATGCGGGCCAATTTTATGCCCAATGTGGCCCTTAGCAGCTTTGGGCTCTTCAGCACTGCATCGGGAGAGGTGGCAACAGCATCTCCTGCCTTCCCGATAATAGATTTTAATGTGCATCAGCTCTTTAATGCAGGTCTCTCCGTAACTCAGCCTCTCTATATGGGCGGCAAGGTGGCTACGGGTTACCGTATGGCAAAGATTGGTGTGGAGATGGCTGCAAAGAATCTGCTTCTTACAGAGCAGGAGGTTATTGTAAAGGTAGATGAGGCCTACTCTATGCTCCTTAAGGCCAAGGAGTTGCTGGAGGTGGCCAAGTCTTATGAGGCGCTTCTTGCAGAGTTGGAGAAGAACGTTGCCTCTGCGGTTAAGCACGGTGTTAGAACAAGGAACGATTTGCTTAAGGTTAAGGTTAAACTTAATCAGGCTCGACTCTCCATTACCCGCGCAAATAACGGCTATTCCATTGCAAGGATGAATCTTTGCAGGGAACTTGGGCTCCCTCTGGAGAGCAATATCTCTGTGGAGCAGATGCAGGTGGATGAGGAGTTGCGCAGAGAGGTTATGGAGTCTGGTGGCGGAGACCTCTCCCAAAGGGCAGATTATGCTCTGCTGCAGCAGAAGAGGGCTCTTGCCAAGGAGCGTGTAAGGCTGGTTAAGTCAGACTATCTGCCTCAGCTGGCGGCCTTTGCCAATGGCGGTTATATGTACGGCGGCAAGCTGGCGCTGGAGCCAGGGCTCTATAACAGCAAGATTGTGAAGGATTTTAATGCTATGGGAGGTCTTACCCTCTCTATTCCAATAACACATTTTGGAGAGCGCAGGGGCAAGATTAAATCTGCCAAGGCAGAGCTGCAGATGGCAACCCTGGAGTGCGACGAGAAGGAGGACTTTATGCGTCTGGAGCTTGCTCAGGCTCATAATACGCTGGTAGAGCAGCTTGCCTCTTTTGATATTGCCCTTATTGCGGTAGAGCAGGCAAATGAGAATGTAAGGCTCTCCAAGAGCGCCTTCGATAATGGCGTGGAGACCTTGAGCAACCTGCTTGAGGCGCAGGCTATGTGGCAGAGCGCCCGCGCAGAGGAGGTTGAGGCTCGTGCGGCCCTCTTTGTCTCCCTTAGCAGGTGGCGCAAGGCCGCCGGGCGGTAGAGGGGTAGGGGCCTCGAAAGTTACACAATCACGATAGATTATATTAATTCGTGGATTCAGAGGTATGACCTTTGCATCTAACTGAAGGTAGCGGAGTTGATATTCTCCCCTGTGGGGTTGGGGCATATAGGATGAGAGTCTGCTGACTTTGACGATGGAGCGCATACCTTCTTCCTATTAACCTGCTCGATGGTAGCGGCTCCGCCGACATCATCGAGCATCATGGACCAAGCAAGGTGAGTAACCGTAGCGAAGCGGAGAATGCTGACCGCAGCTTACCATATTCCCCATAAGTGAAGGCCGGATGGCCTGAACGGGTGCGTTGGATCGAGTGAGTCTGATGCGTACTGACCAGAGCGCCAGCGCAGGGAATACGCAATCAGTCTCACTGCGCGTGGCAAATGAGAAAGTTAGGCGATGTGGCCGCAGCGACAGCGGAGGTCACTTGACCGACACCGCTTTGTATTGATATCAGGGAAGAACAGCAGCCGGGATGGGCTACATGCCGTACTTGTCTTCGTGGCTAAGATGGGCGCCGAAATTCTGGGCTATTTCGTCGGCAAGAGACTCGATGACAGCATCGTACTCTGCAACCTTGGCCCTGGCATCGGCAATACGCTGGTTCATCTCATCGGCGATCTTGATATACGCATTGATCTCCACCTCCGCCTCAAGCGAACAGACGGTCTGGCCCTCGCGCTTCATCGTCTCCAGACGCTCCTCGGCAGCCTTCAGTGCATGGCCAATGATGTCCAGAGCCGCATGGTCGATCCCTACATAAGTTGCCCGTTACCGGAAGATGTCCACCAGCTTCTCGATGTATTCCTGCTTTTCCGCTGTCATTTCTTTACTCATAAGCTTTGATACTATCCCGTTCGCCGCACCCATCGTACACAGTCACCCGCTACGCAGCCAACAAAGATACGAGTAAACCCACCACAAACGAACAAAATCCGCAACCACCGCAACAAAAACGCCCCACTTCCCGGAAGCGGTTGGGGAGAGAGGAGGAGGTGTATAAGAGTTCAAAATATCTGATTTATTCGTTGCATAATTCGAAACTGTTAACTCATTGCAATCAATGGATGGATATTGTAATGCTATTGTCCATATTATGAATGCTATTGTTTTCGGGGTCAGTATGATAGAAATACAATATTTTCCAATTAATTTCACGAGATCGCATATGTTTTCATCGAGAGTGTGCAAGATTTTTCATAAATTTACAAGTTGTTTCCGAGCAAAGTACCTTATCGCTAATATGAGATTCGTAAAACGCATTATTGCGTAATGATACTATGCACTGGATTACTATTTATTGCATTTGGATGAAACGTTATGTCAGAGCGTATTGATAGCATAATTGAGGATATTAAAGAACAGTATCTAGAAGAGGATAACAATATTCCCTGGATAATTGGTTTTAGTGGAGGAAAGGATTCTACTGCTGTATTGACTTTGGTTTGGCTGGCTTTGAATAAAGTCCGCGAAGAATTTGGCGAAGAAGTATTAACTAGACCTATATATGTTGTAAACAATGATACGCTTGTAGAGAATCCTATTATTACGGACTATCTTGTTGAAGTACTTGACTGCATAAAAAGAGCTGCAATTGAACAAAGACTCCCAATCTATGTTCAGGTTACTTTGCCGAAATTGGAAGATAGCTTCTGGATCAGTTTCTTGGGAAAAGGATATCCTGTTCCCAATAATACCTTCCGGTGGTGTACAGAGAGACTTAAAATAAAGCCAACCACGCAGTTCATCCTAGACCAAGTTGATGCGATGGGTGAAGCCATTGTTCTCATTGGTACACGCAAATCGGAGAGCGCAACAAGGGCAAAAACACTTCAAAGACACGAGATCAAGGGTAAAAGGTTAACTAAGCACCCTATTAGCCCGAATGCCTATAACTACGCTCCTATCAAGGAGCTATACTATGAAGAAGTTTGGTGGCTCATAAATAACACCCCTTCCCCATGGGGATATGATAACAGCAAAATATACCAAATATACCTTGATGCCACATCTGACGATTATGAATGTCCTGCGATGATGACAGACAAGTCTCAACCAACGTGTGGTCAAAGTCGCTTTGGATGTTGGGTGTGCACCGTTGTGAAGGAAGATAAATCCATGATGGCCTTGGTAAAAAAAGGTTACACATGGATGGCCCCTTTAATGAAATACCGAGATTTGATGGTTGAAGGAAGAAACGAATCAAGCAATCGTTCATCAACTAGAAGAAATGGTCAGCTGGCAGTTGATTCCGAAGGACACAACTTAGGCAACTACACTTTTGAATACCGATGTGAAATGCTGAGAGAATTACTCCTTACACAAAGGGCCGTTCAAGAAACAAACCCTCACATGGAGCTTATCAGCAATCAGGAGTTAGTTGCGATACAAATCAACTGGTATCGTGATGGATATTTCATGCCAAAGGTCACAGACATATATAACGAAGTCTACAATAGAAGTATGCCTTTCGAGAGCATGCAGTATCAAGAGCGATTATTGCTGGAGGAGGTATGTGGTGATCATGTAGATGACTATAACCTGATAAACGATCTTGTCTCTTTGCAAAAGAGCAAAACAATTTTGATGAACAACAATGGATTACAAGGCGACATTGAGAAGCGTCTTGATAATTATATTAATAGCAAATAATGTATATTCAATCGATCATATTAAACAATTATCGAGTCTATAAAGGTCTCAATAAAATATCGTTTGAAACTGGAGGAAAGAATATTTTTATCATCTCTGGCAATAATGGTTTTGGTAAAACCACATTCTTGACATCTCTAGTCTGGTGTCTATATGGCAAGTTGATGGCAGACGTTGACGAAAAGTTTAGACGCGATATTAATGATGCCCAGGGATATAAGAATTATGTTCGAAAGAATTTGAGTCAGTCTTTTGCTCAGGAGCTTGACTCTATTGATATCAGGCTAGAAGACAAAAGAAAGATTCAGAAAAATGGTTATGTTAATGAGTTTGCTGGTCTAGAAAAAAAATGCAAGTACTTTGTTGAAATCGAACTATCTGATATTTTCATCCCGTCAATTCCTTGTTCTAAAATCAGTATTACTAGATCATTTGATTACATACTAGATCAAGAAAAAGTTGAAGTCTTGATAGATGGCCATGTAAATGAACTGGCAAAAGAGGTGGGATATGATATCTTTATCAATGATTTTATCCTTTCAAAAGATATTGCCAAATTCTTCTTGTTTGATGCAGAGAAAATAGTAACCTTGGCAGAAGTCAAATCCTTAGAAGAAAGGAGAAAATTGAGCTCAGCATATGGCGAGGTATTGGGTATCAAGAAGTATGAGGATATCAGAAGGAATCTTGAAAATCTTCGTATTAAATTCAGGAAGCAATCTGGCGTGTCTGTGAATGGTGCCCAATTAGAGAAAGTTGCTCATGATGTTGAACGTCTTGAACTGGCAATTCAAGACGGAGAAGGAAGAATTGCTGAGATTGACACATTGCTTCTTAGGCTTAAGGCTGAAAAAGATCAGATTCAGGAAAAGCTTATTCGCGAAGGGAATGCGATGAGTCTCGAAGACCTTGCAAAGCAAAAAGATTTGCTGAAAACGCTCAAGGAAAAGGATTATGCCTTAAAAAATCAACTCCGAGAGATGCTTGATATCGCTCCATTCGCGATTTCAGGAAAGCTTTTTACGCTTCTAAAAGAGCAATCTGATCGAGAGAAATCTGCTAAAACTGCAGTCAACGCTGCAGCAGAGATTAACCATGCATTAGAGGAGACAAGAGCGCAACTTCTCAATGCAATAAAAGCAGATTTAGGTTTCCAGAATTACCAGTATCTGGGAAGCCTTATAGATAATGTATTCATGCAGAACCTGAGAGTTAATCAGGCAGATGATTATACCACTGTGCTGTTGGATTATTCTCAGTCCGAAACGAATGAGCTTCAGGCTCTATACGACAATATCCGTCTTTCATATAACTCTGTTTTCAAGCAACTGGTTAAAGACATAAAGAATACGGCATTGTTTATCAGTAAGACTCAGAAAAAAATCGCTGCTGCCGAAATGGATGACAGTGATATAGAAATCAAGTCTCTACGACATGCTCGCTTAGAACTCGATACACAGATTTCAAAATTAGAGAATGAAGCTCGTTCAATTTCAGAGAAACTCGGTGTATCTAATAAAGAACTGACTACAAACAAGAAAAGGCTTAGTGAGTTGACTAAGCTTGTAAAGGTTGATAGCTCATATAAAGAAAAGGACGCAATAGCCGAAAGACTTATCTCAGAACTTGATGAGTTCCTTCTTAAATTGCGAATCAGCAGGAAAGCTTCTTTGGAGTGCAGGATCAAGGATGAAATGGATAAGTTGATGCATAAAATTGATTTTATCCATTCCGTAAATGTCTCTGTACTCAATGATATGATTGACATCTGTCTAATTGGCAAAGATGGACATGAGATCAACAAAGAGAAATTATCAATGGGCGAGCGTCAGCTATACGCAACTGCGATTCTGAAATCATTGGTCGATGAATCCGGCATATCATTCCCGGTATTCATAGATAGCCCTTTGCAGAAGTTCGATAGTATTCATGCACACAACATTATTACGAAGTTCTATCCAACTGTATCAAAGCAGGTGGTGATTTTTCCTCTTTTAGGAAAAGAGCTGTCTGAAGAAGAGTATAGGTCTTTACTGCCGAACATCAATAGTACTTTTATCATTGAGAGTGTTGATGGTAATTCTAGAATTGTCCCAGTTCCAACCAATAAATTATTTGCTTAGTCATGTTCACCCAAATAAAAACCTCTAAGGCTAATCGAGAGATTGTAACAGAATTGAGTCAAAGGTTCAATCTAGGAGCCGAAAATACGATTGCGCGAATAGCACTTGTGTACTCGCTTTCGCAAGGACGTAAGCTTGATTTGGCAAACATCGCAGATTCTCAGGGAAAAGAATATAGTAAGAATGTTCTTTTTGGAAGTAACCTTGCTTTTTACGTTGGACTTGTATGCGTTCATTATAATCTCTACAAAACAGATAAAGACATTCCGAAGTACATCAAAATGCACATTGATGATGGCTTAGAGTTAATGAATAAAGAACTCAAGGACAATCCAAACCTTAATGGTATGGATTATTTAATGGATAAAATTGATAAAGGATTGAATCAGATATGCTAAGCGATTGTTCTTTCCTCCATAGTTATTCCACAGGCTTCGATGAACCTAAAGAGTTCTTTACAGAAGCACTAGTCGAGAGCAAGTATTTTGATCTTGGCTTGGGTTTCTTTTCTTCAAGTGGTATCCGTAGTCTATCATATGGTTTTGCTATTTTCATTGCAAATGGAGGACGTATGCGTGTCGTTATTAACGATATTTTGAGTCCAGAAGATAAAGCCGCTATCGAAAAAGGACAACGAAATCTCGTTGGACAATACGAGGATAGAATAATCACGGACATCAAGAAGCTTTCATCAGTATTGTCAAAAGAAGATGATCAGTTTTTTAGATGTCTGTCCTACTTGATATCTATAAAAAGGCTCGAATTTGTTGCGACTCTTTCTACTAAAGGCGGCTTAGCTCATGATAAGTACGGAATCTTCACGGACGCAAAAGGAAACAAAGTCGCATTTATTGGTTCTGCTAATTTCTCACAGTCAGCTTTTGAATTAAACGGAGAAACTATTACAGTATTTAATAGTGGCGAAGACGACAAAAGGATTAGTGAGTATCAATCCCTGTTTAATGTGTCATGGGAAGAAGATACTGCGCACCTTATTCATATTCCGATAGAGAGGGTTCAAGCCGTGATTTGTGAAGAGTTCCCAGCGCTAAATTCAAAAGAACTTTTGAAGAAAGGTACTGAATTGAGAACTGTGAATGCTGGAAAATCTACTCCTTTTTCTGAACGTCTGTGTAATAAACTTGAGTTCAAGGAAATGGAGCCTCGTTTTCCATTCTCTGAGGAGAGACAAATCCAGATTGATGCGTATGATGCTTGGTTAAAAAATGACCGTAAGGGCATATTTGCCATGGCAACTGGCTCAGGCAAGACTGTAACAGCTCTGAATTGTGTGCTGAAACAATATCATGAATACGGTTACTACAAGGCGATTGTCGTAGTCCCTACACAAGCTTTGGCAATTCAATGGGAAAAAGAAGCCACCGCTTTTAATTTTCAGAATATCATATCCACTCATACTGAGAAGGATTGGAAGAATGTAATATTTAGGTATACCACAAGAAGCCTTCTTGATCAAAAGAAAAATATCATCCTTGTAACCACATACGCGACATTCAATAGAAAAGATATTCAAGCTTTCCTGAAGTCAACAAAAGGTATAAATTCTTTCATATACATTGCAGATGAAGCACACAACCTTGGCTCAAAGAGCTCATTGAGAAAGATGCCCCATTGCATTGATTTTCGTATTGGCTTATCAGCTACACCGGAAAGAATTTATGATGATATAGGATCATCTAAGATTTATGATTTCTTTAATTCTCAACCGCCTAAGTACACATATCGTTTTACAATGAAGCAGGCGATTGATTCTGATATCTTGTGCCATTACGATTATTATCCTGTTTTTGTCACGCTGACCGAGACCGAGATGGAACAATATCGAATAGTGACAAGCCAATTGAGGAAGTTTATAGATGCTAAGACAGGAAAGTATAAGCCAGAGGCTGAAACTTTATTGCTTAAACGTAAGCGGATAATACATAAAGCTGAGAATAAAAAGACTGCTATTTTGAATCTTCTTGAAGATCTAAAAGAAAAGAAGAGTTTAAACTACACTTTTGTATTTGTGCCTGAAGGATATGAGCCTGATTACTCTGAGGCTGATAGTTTTGACATTGACAAAGAAGATATTCATCTTATAAATGAATATGCTCAGATGTTCAAGGATCAGAAATATAGTTATCACAAATATATAAGCGGACTGGACGATGCTCCTGGCATCTTAGATAGCTTCGCGAAAGGAGATATTCAAATTCTTCTTTCAATGAAGTGTCTCGATGAAGGCGTAGACGTTCCACGAGCCGAAAATGCGATTTTCTGCTCAAGTACTGGTAATCCAAGGCAGTTCGTGCAAAGGCGAGGACGTGTTCTTCGAAAGCATAAAGATAAAGAGAAAGCAACAATCTGGGATTTGATAGTATTACCTCCAAATGTTGAAGATGGTTCTTCTTTGGAAAAAGGCCTGTTCACAGGGGAAGTGAAGCGAATCCTTAATTTCGCTACTTTGGCCGACAACAAAATAGAGGTCCTATATTCTTCTGTTAAAGATGTATGCGAGAATCTTGGTATCGATATGTTCTCCATGCTTGAAGAAGAGAATAGACAGTATGAATAAATAAAAGCAAGATATATGGCAATACAGGACGAAATGTTCAAGTTGATTGAACAAGAAATAGACACCTTAGTTGCGGATGAAAGATATCCGTATTCTATGAAGGTGGATAAAGCGAAGCAAGTCGCCAAAATGCTAACAGACTTGTCTATTAGCTCTTCTGACGCAGAGAGTCTTACAAATCAATACATTGCCGGTATCCGGAATATATGTAAGTAAGGAGGAGTGATATGCAGATTAAAAATATAACAATAGAGAATTTCCAATCGTATTTCGAAAGCCAATCCATTAACTTTGGGAAGGGCCTGAATTTGATTATTGGTAATGGAGGTAAAGGAAAATCGAAATTGTTCAATGCCTTCTATTGGACGCTATTTGGAAAGATTTATCTTAGTGAGATAGGTTGGGTTTCAACTAATGGACTTCCTGCATCATCACATGGGGAGTTGAAGCGTTATGGGTTTATCAACGAACGTGCTTTGTCATTAGCAAAGGAAGGGGAGACCGTGACTTCTTCTGTCTCACTTGTAATTGAGGATGATAAAGGCTTGGAATATATCATTGTCCGCTCTGTAAATGCGATACGACAGAAGGGTGATGATTTTCGAGATTCATCTTCATGGGAAGTGCTTCCGAATTCACTAAAAGTATCGTTTGATTCGCTAAATGGTACTGTTGTAAGGAATGGCGATTTAGCAGAAAACGTAATCGTTTCTTTGTTTCCAAGTGGCATACGAAACTATATATGGTTTCAGGGTGAGGCTTTAAATAGTTTGATCAACTTTAGAGATAAAGCAACGTTGAAAGCAGCTGTACAGCACATCTCGTATTACCCTTACTACGAGAAGCT
>SAMEA3663025__coassemble_1075_pt1 | contig 13168 bp, 9 predicted proteins | sample SAMEA3663025__metabat2_high_PE_020 | metagenome-assembled genome bin SAMEA3663025 (sample SAMEA3663025) | pig gut metagenome | biome: pig gut; feature: pig-associated habitat; material: faeces | place: France | collected 2012
ACATTGGCCCGCGAGGTGGCCTCGATTTGAGCTCACCGAGCGCGTTGATAAGAGTTAATTGTTTGGTTATGAGGTGTTTATATTTTGTGAGCGTGCGCGGTGATTTGCAGGAAGGCTCATGTTATGCTTCCCGATGCTAATTTCCTCTCTTCCTGGTGCCAATCCCCGTCTTCCCGAGCACAAAATCGGCATTTTTGTGCGCTTTTTGCCTTTGGAACCCTCATTTTCGGGCATTTCGAGCACAAAATCGAGGTTTTTGTGCGCTTTTGCCCTCCGGAACCCCTGTTTTCAGGCATTTCGAGCACAAAATCGAGGTTTTTGTGCGCTTTTGCCCTTCGGAACCCACATTTTCGGGACTTTCGAGCACGAAATCGGCACTTTTGTGCTCGGGAAGAGATGATTCTTTTAAATTTGGCCTGAAAGCGCGATTGTTACGCTAGAAGATGATGTTAACTGGTGCAAGGTTGGGGAAACAGGTTATTTGGCATCGGCGTGTGCCGGTTGGCTCTTGTTTACCCGCTTTAGGGTCTGTCTCTTTATTTGACAATCTCTCCGATGTAGACGAGCTGTTTGATGTGGGTATTGGCAGGGAGTCTTCTATTGAGAAGTATTCTTTTTTTCCTGTCTCGATTGCTATTATGTCGCCGGTTCTTAGTGATATGATTTCTGTTATTTGCGCAATGTATTTGCAGAACTCTTCTATAAGTTGGGGATCTTCTATCTTCTCTGCCGGCATGGAGTAGAAACTGTAATCTATTGAGTTTGATACGCTCCGATTTATTATTGCTGCGCTTGGCCTTGTGCTTGGTGCTTGACTTGGCGGTGCGTTCAGTGCTGTGCTTGGGGCTTGACTTGGCGTTGCGTTCGGTGCTGTGCTTGGTGCTTGACTTGGTGCTGCGTTCGGGAAGATATCTGGGGCTATGCTTATTGAGAGTGCGTAGTTGCCTTTGGAGAAGTATCGGGAGGCATATCTCTCTGCAATGCCTTTGCCGGCACGGTCTATTCTTATATAGAAGAGTTCCTTGGCCTCTACTCTCTTTATGAAATGCGGAAGGTAGAGTTTTGTGTAATCTCTGTTAAGCGTGGTGTCCGGTTTGAAGTAGAAGAGACCCTCCTGGGGGTTGTATGGTTTGATTATTATGTTCATAAATCTCTTTTTGCGTGGCGGTGCAGGCAACGCAACTGGGCTGGGCAGAGTGCTATTTGATCAGGATTGAACTGCCGTTCTTCTTTTTAAGGACCTCCATATAGATTTTGTCAAACTGGTTCTTGGTGTCCATTGTGAAGTCGCCGTTCATTATCCAGGCGTGGTAGCTTGGCTCTGTTGTAAAGACAGATTCTACGGTTTTACCCTTGTGTTTGCCAAAGTTTATTATCTTCTCTCCCTTTTCATTTAGTATTATTCTGCCGGCGTAATCAACAAATTTGCTCTTTGTGGAGAAGTCGGCAAGCCACTCTATGTTGTTTTGTATTGCAATTGGGTACTCGCCTTTCTCTACGCTCTCTTGGTTGTATTTGTCCAACTGTGCCATAAGAACCTCGTAAGTTGCCATAGTGTCGGCCTCTGCGCTGTGTGCCTTGGTAAGGTCTTTGTGGCAGTAGAATTTGTATGCCGCCACTAGTGTGCGCTGCTCCATCTTGTGGAAGATGTTCTGAACATCTACCAGCTTGCGCTTGCGGAAGTCGAAGGAGACGCCAGCCCTCAAAAACTCCTCTGCAAGGAGAGGAATATCAAACTTAAGTGAGTTGTATCCCGCTATGTCGCAACCCTCCATCCAGTTGGCAAGGCTCTTTGCATATTGCTTGAATGGCGGCGCATCTTTAAGGTCCTCGTTGGAGATGCCGTGTACTGCTTGTGCCTCTGGGGTGATTGGTACCTCTACCGGATTGTTGGGATTTGTGAAATCCATTGGCCTTATCCGGCGGGTCTTTACCTCTATCTTGTTCTGGCCATTTTCATCCCTCTCCGGAAAGACCTTTACCGCAGATATCTCTATTATTCTATCCTTTGCTATGTTGAGTCCGGTGCTCTCAATGTCAAAGAAGACAATCGGATTCTTTAAATCTAGTTGCATATTCCAAATATTATTTAAATGTTGGCAGCAGCGCCGCAAGTTGCCGCCGGGGCTAGTAGGTAACTATCATTGGCATAAGAAGAACGCTTATCTTCTCCTCCTGGCTCTCTGTCTCTGCAGGCACTATCAGCATTGGTTTGGTGGAATCCTTGAATTTGAGAACAATCTGCTCGTATGGCAGGTTGTTGAGAATATCTTCAAAGAAATTGGCCTTGAGGGAGATCTCCATTGGAGTTCCGTTGTATTCGCAAACGAGCTGCTCTCTTGCGCTTGTGGAGAAGGCTACGTCCTGGGTGGAGATCTCAATCTGATTGAAACTGAGCTTGAGTACAATCTGACTGGTTGCCGGGTTTGCAAAGACCTTTACGCGGCGTGTGGCATTAAGCAGGTCTGCCCTTGAGATGCTTAGGAGATTCTCATTGTGCTGAGGAATAACCGCCTTGTAGTTTGGAAAGTTGCCCTCTATGAGTTTGCTTACAAGAAGGTTCTGGTCAAATTTGAAGTAGGCGAATTTAGAGTCGTATGAGATCTCCACATCCTCCTCCTCCATCTTTGCGAGAGCGTTCTTGAGAAGGTTTGCCGCCTTCTTCGGAAGCGAGAAGGAGCTCTTCTCTCCTTTGGCATCTATGGAGAAGGTGACAAGAATGTGCGAATTGGATGCTACTATGTTGCTCTGCTCCTCCGAGAGGTCGAAGAAGATGCCGTTCATTGCCGGCCTCAGATAGTCGTCTGAAGTTGCATAGATTGTATTGCTTATGGCATTGGAGAGTACATTGGCCTTTAAGGTTATGCTCTTTGGCTCTTCTAGGGGCTTTAACTGGGGATAGTCATCTGCAGGCATATACGGGATATTTGCATTTCCGTTCTGCCAGATTATGTTGAGTATCTTCTTCTCTTCGTCTGTGCTTATCTCTATAGGTTGAGTGTAGAGCCCCTTGATGGCCTCTGTAAGAATTTTTGCAGGTACTGTTATGCGGCCCTCCTCAACTACATTCTCCAAGGCAATGACCGTCTTGAATGTTGTCTCTGAATCTGATCCTGTTATTACCAGATTGTTCCCCTCCAACACAAAGAGAAAGTTATCCAAAATAGGAAGTGTGCTCTTTGCGGCAATAGCCTTTGAGACCATAAATAAATCTTGCGTAAGGTCTGTGCTCGATACTGTAAATTTCATATCCTTTTCTATTAATTTTTCTATCTTTCCAACTCACAAAATTAACAATTATTTGCAATAAATGAGACCTTTCAATCTTCCATATTTATTTTTATTTACACTACTTTTTCTATATCTTTGCAGGATAATTTAGCCTATGAGACAATTAAAGATAACAAAATCCATAACCAACAGAGAGAGTGCCTCTCTGGATAAGTATCTGCAGGAGATAGGCAGGGAGGAGCTTATCACTGTAGAGGATGAAGTTGAACTTGCCCAAAGAATCAGAAAGGGAGACCAAAGTGCGCTGGAGAAGCTTACAAGAGCCAATCTGCGTTTTGTTGTCTCTGTTGCAAAACAGTATCAGAATCAGGGCCTTAGTCTGCCGGACCTTATAAACGAGGGCAACCTTGGGCTCATAAAGGCAGCGGAGAAGTTTGATGAGACAAGAGGTTTCAAATTCATCTCCTATGCAGTATGGTGGATACGTCAGTCTATTCTGCAGGCACTTGCAGAGCAGTCTAGAATAGTCAGACTTCCGCTCAACCAGGTAGGCTCGCTGAACAAGATAAACAAGGCTCTCTCAAAATTTGAGCAGGAGAATGAGAGAATGCCTTCTCCCGATGAGCTGGCAGATATCCTGGATATTCCAAGAGAGAAGATTGCAGATACTCTGAGGGTATCGGGAAGACACGTCTCCGTAGATGCGCCTTTTGTGGATGGAGAGGACAACAGCCTCTTGGATGTGCTGGTAAACAATGATTCTCCAAATGCAGACCGCGGTCTTGTGAATGAGTCGCTCAACAAAGAGATAGAACGCGCGCTCTCAACCCTTACGGAGAGGGAGAGGGATATTGTAAAATATTTCTTTGGAATAGGGACGCAGGAGATGACACTGGAGGAGATAGGAGAGTACTTTGGCCTTACCAGAGAACGAGTGCGCCAGATAAAAGAGAAGGCCATACGACGGTTAAGGCATAGCGCAAGAAGTAAACTTCTTAAGAGCTACCTGGGTTAATTCCCAAATAGCTCTTTTGTTTTCTATGAAGCAAATTAATCACACAATTATAAGCTTAATAAAATGAAGAAAATATTTTATATGACACTGATTTCCGCTGCTGCGCTTCTTGCTTCGTGCTCCGGTGGTGAGGCAGATATAAATAAGAATCCGCTTGTTGCGGAGTGGGATACACCCTACGGCATCCCGCCGTTTGACAAAGTGCAGAGCCAGCATTACAAGCCTGCGCTGCTCTATGCAATGGATGTTGCAAGAGGAGAATATGCCGAAATAGAGAATAATCCCGATGCTGCCACTTTTGAGAATACAATAGAGGCAATGGAGAATGCGGGAGCGCTGCTTGATAGGGTATCGGGAGTCTTTTACAACGAGAATAGCATAAATTCCACAGACTCTCTCCGCGCGCTTGCAACAGAGATGTCTCCGCTCTTCAGCCAGCTGAGCAGCGAGATTGCCCTTAGCGAGAAGCTCTTTGCAAGGGTTAAAGCTCTCTATGAGAAGAGGGATAGCCTTGGTCTTAGGGCAGACCAGATGAGGCTGCTGGAGGAGACATATAAGAGTTATCTGCGCAATGGCGCAAATCTGGACCCTCAGCAGAAGGAGGAGCTTACTAAGGTTAACAGCGAGATTGCCTCGCTGCAGCTAAAGTTTGGCCAGAACCTCTTGGCAGAGACAGCCGCATATACTCTGAATATTACTGAGAAGAGCGGCCTTGAGGGACTTACAGAGGGTCAGATAGAGGAGGCGGCGGCAAGAGCAAAGGCGGCCGGCAAGGAGGGGTGGCTCTTTGGTCTGGACAACCCAAGCATAATGCCGTTTTTGGAGAATTCTGCAAATAGAGAGTACAGGGAGCAGATGCTTACCGCATACCTTAACAGGTGCAATAACAATAATGAGAATGACAACAAGGAGGTTATAAAGAGACTTGTTGAGTTGAGACTTCAGAAGGCAAAGATTCTTGGTTATGAGAGCTGTGCAGATTTTATTCTGAGCGACCGTATGGCAAAGACTCCAGAGGCGGTTTATGACCTTTTGGATCAGATATGGGCTCCTGCGCTTAAGGTTGCCAAGAGCGAACTTGCAGATATACAGGCTATGATAAGAGAGGAGGGCGGCAAATTTGCCCCTGAGGCCTGGGATTGGAGATATTACGCATCCAAAGCAAAGAGCAAACGCTTCAGCATAGATGAGTCGCAGCTTGCGCCTTACTTTAAACTGGAGAATGTTAGGGAGGGAATCTTCTATGTTGCCAACAAGTTGTACGGGCTCACCTTCCAGCAGTTGGAGAATGTGCCGCTGCCACATCCGGAGGCAGTATGCTACAAAGTTTCGGATAAGGATAGCTCAGTTATAGGACTGGTCTTCTTTGATATGTTTGCACGTCCCGGCTACAAAAGAGGCGGCGCCTGGTGCGGCGGCTACAGAGATGAGTACTATAAGGATGGCAAACGTGTGATTCCTATAGTAACCATTGTGGGCAACTTTACAAGACCTATTGGAGACAAGCCCGCTCTGCTCACCACAGACGAGGTGGAGACCTATTTCCACGAGTTTGGCCACGGTCTTGCGGCGCTTATGGAGAATGTGCAGTATAAGGGCAATGGTGGCTTTGTAAGAGACTTTGTGGAGCTTCCATCCCAGCTGAACGAGCATTGGGCATTTGAGCCTGAGGTGCTTAAGGTATACGCAAAGCACTACCAGACAGGTGAGGTTATTCCGCAGAGCTTGGTGGAGAGAGTGCAGGCGGCCGGCAAATATGGACAGGGCTTTGCAACAGTGGAGTACCTGGCGGCATCATATCTGGATATGGACTTCCACGTGCTTAAGGAGATTCCTGCAGACTTTGACGTAATGGCATTTGAGGATAAGGTTTTGAGCCAGAGGGGAATTCTCTCACAGATTCCTTCCCGATACAGAGCGCCATACTTCAACCACACCTTTGGTGGAGGTTACACCGCAGGCTACTACAGCTACATATGGGCGGAGGTTCTGGATGCCGATGCATTTGAGGCATTTGTAGAGAGTGGCGACATCTTCAACAGAGAGGTTGCTGAGAGATACAGATACAGGATTCTGGCAAGAGGCTCCGAGGATGATGCAATGAACCTCTACATAGATTTCCGCGGCAAGAGACCGGGAATCCTTCCGTTGCTTAAGAATCGTGGATTAAACTGATGGCGTTATGGAGAGCATAGGTTCTTTTATAGTTGCGGTAAGTGACTTTGTATGCGGCTATCCGCTCTTTTTCCTCTTGATAGGAGGAGGTCTCTTCTTTCTGATCTATTCTGGCTTTGTTCCCTTCAGGTATTTTGGAAGGGCAATAAAGTCTCTTCGCTCTACCGATTCATCCAAATCGGGACAGATAAGCTCCTTTGAGGCGCTTATGAGCGCAATTGCCGCTACCGTTGGAATGGGTAATATTGCGGGAGTTGCAATAGCCCTTACAATGGGAGGTCCGGGCGCAATCTTTTGGATGTGGGTGAGCGCAATTGTTGGAATGGCAACCAAGTTCTTTGAGGGCTCCTCTGCTATAATGTTCAGGGGCACAGATGATAGAGGTGAAGTGCAGGGAGGTCCTATGTATATGATTACCAAAGGTCTTGGGCCAAAGTGGAAACCTATGGCGGTGGCCTTCTCCATCTTTGGTCTTATAGGAACACTCTGCATAATGCAGGCCAATCAGCTTACAGAGGCTGTAACTGCCACCTTCACAACACCGGCAGGGGTTGAGAATACCTTGGGGCTGAGATTTGTCATAGGCCTTATAATCTGCATTATTGTTGCAGTTGTAGTCCTTGGAGGAATTCAGAGGATTGCAAAGATATCCGCAAAGATTGTTCCTCTTATGGTGGGTATGTATTTCCTGCTTGTGCTCTATATAATCTTTACCAACCTATCTGAGATACCGGGTGTATTTGCAGATATCATTGGCGGCGCATTTACACCGCGTGCGGGTATGGGAGGCCTGGCCGGCATAGCTACTGTGGCTCTTGTTGGAGCAAGAAGGGCTGCGCTTGTAAATGAGGCAGGTGTAGGTACAGCCAGTATGATGCACGGCGCATCCAAGAATGACAAGCCAATTAAGGAGGGACTGGTGGCAATGTTGGGTCCATCCATAGATAGCGGTCTTGTCTGCACTCTTACTGCGCTTGCAATTCTCATAAAGGGCGACTATGCGGTATCGGGAGATGGAGTGAAGGGATTGGAGATAGCGCTCAATGCATTTGGCGCTGCAATTCCAGCAACTGTAACATTGGGTGGCATTACCTTCAAGTGGGGCTCGCTGCTGCTTATGGTTATGGTCTTTATCTTTGCCTTCTCCACAATGTTCTCATACTCCTACTATGGAGTAAAATGTACATCATACCTCTTTGGTGCAAAGAATGGCAAATATTACAACTACTTCTTCCTTGTAATGCTTATTGTTGCGGCTATGATTCCGCTCAAGTCTGCAGTTAGCCTCATAGACCTGGCTTATGCCCTTATGGCATTCCCTACAATGATTACGCTCTTTGTGCTTGCGCCTAAGGTTAAGAGGGAGATGAAGGAGTATTTGAAAAAATGATATAATAAAAGATAGATTCTAAAGTATATGGAGATGAATCCGGAGTTATTTATAAATGCGCAGGCAAAGTTGGCTCTCAAGGAGTTGTATGGCGCAGAGGTTGAGGAGAGACTTATTCAGACACAGGCTACAAGGAAGGAGTTTGAAGGAGATATTACCCTTGTAACTTTTCCTTTGCTTAAGACCAGTCACAAAGGGCCGGAGCAGACGGCAGAGGAGATTGGCCGCTGGCTTAAAGAGAGATGCCCGGAGGTTGAGTCGTTCAATGTGGTAAAGGGTTTTCTCAATATCAAATTCTCTCTCAGTTATTGGAGCAATATCTTTCGCTCCATCTCCGCTGCGGAGGATTTTGGCACATTGCCTCCAACTGGCAAGAGGGTGATGATAGAGTTTTCCTCTCCAAATACAAACAAACCGCTCCATCTTGGTCATATAAGAAACAATCTGCTTGGATGGTCTGTCTCCAAATTGCTTGAGGCAAATGGCCACGAGGTAATAAGGGTTAACCTTGTAAACGACCGCGGAATCCATATCTGCAAGAGTATGTTGGCCTGGTTGCGCTGGGGCAACGGAGAGACTCCCCAGAGCAGCGGCATGAAGGGCGACCATCTTGTAGGAAAATATTATGTTCTCTTCAGCAATGAACTTAAAAAGGAGACAAAGGCCATTGCCGCAGAGAGGGGAATCTCCGAGGATGAGGCTGAGAGACTCTCTCCAATCCTTAAGGAGGCGCAGGCTATGCTTGTAAAGTGGGAGAGCGGCGACAAGGAGATTAGAGAGTTGTGGGCAAAGATGAATGGATGGGTATATGAAGGCTTTGACAAGACCTATGAGAGAATGGGTATAAGTTTTCATAGAACATATTATGAATCAAATACTTACCTTAGCGGAAAATCGCTGGTAAATGCAGGCCTGGAGAGGGGAATCTTTGAGAGGCAGGAGGATGGCTCCGTATGGTGCAACTTGGAACCTGATGGACTGGACCGCAAACTTCTCCTTAGGGGAGACGGCACCTCTGTCTATATGACACAGGATTTGGGCACTGCAGAGCAGCGTTACAACGAGTATAAGTTTGATGAGCTTATCTATGTTGTGGGCGATGAGCAGAACTATCACTTCAAGGTGCTCAAACTTATCCTTAAGAAGTTGGGCTTTGACTGGTCGGATGCCATCTATCACCTCTCTTACGGAATGGTTGAACTTCCGGAGGGTAAGATGAAATCCAGGGAGGGCACGGTTGTGGATGCCGATGACCTTATAGAGAAGATGTATCAGACTGCAAAGGAGACCTCTCTGGAGCTTGGCAAATTGGGCGGCATTCCGGAGCAGGAGCAGGAGAGACTCTTTGAGATGATTGGTCTTGGCGCGCTCAAGTACTTTATTCTCAAAGTGGATCCCAAAAAGACAATGCTCTTTGACCCTAAGGAGTCTATAGATTTTAATGGCAATACAGGCCCATTCATACAATATACGCATGCCAGAATCAAATCTATTCTGCGCAAGGCAAAGGAGAGTGGAGTGATTGCAGGGGAGGAGAGCCTCTCCGTACCGGAGAATTTCTCTGAACTGCTTCCAAAGGAGGTGGAGATAATCAAACTCCTTAACAGCTATCCTGTACGCATAAAGGAGGCCGGCGACGCACACTCACCTGCACTTGTTGCAAACTTTATCTACGACCTTGCAAAAGAGTTCAACCAATATTATCAGAGTGTCTCCATCCTTAAGGAGAGCGATTCGCAGAGATTGCTCTTCCGTCTTGCAATGTTGAAGGAGATTGCCTTTGTGCTAAGGAAGGGAATGCTGATTCTTGGAATAGAACTTCCGGAGAGAATGTAATTATGCCCGAGCCGTATTTGTTTCCTCCCACTTCCAGGAAGGAGATGGAGGCAAGGGGATGGGATAATGTGGATATTATCCTCATTAGCGGAGATGCTTACGTAGATCATCCCTCTTTTGGTACAGCTGTAATCTGCAGGGTTTTGGAATCTGCAGGTTACAGGGTTGCCGTTGTTCCTCAGCCAAATTGGAGAGACGATTTGCGTGATTTTCGCAAGCTGGGCGCTCCAAGGCTCTTCTTTGGAGTCTCTGCTGGAGCTATGGACTCTATGGTAAATCACTACACTGCGGCAAAGAGGCTAAGGAGCACAGATGCCTATACGCCCAACGGCGTATCGGGAATGCGCCCGGACTACGCAGTAACCGTATATACCAAGATTCTTAAAGAACTCTGGCCGCAGGTGCCTGTTGTGGTTGGGGGTGTAGAGGCATCGTTGAGGAGGCTTACCCATTTTGACTATTGGAAGGAGAGTCTGCTCCCCTCTGTGCTTGTAGAGAGCGGCGCAGATTTTCTTATCTATGGAATGGGAGAGAGGCCTGTTCTGCAGATAGCCGAGCATATAAAGAAGTATAAGATAAAGGGTGGCCTGTGGCAAATTCCGCCCGCAGAGAGGGCAAATCTTCCAGAGGGGTATTACGATATGAGCAATGCCCTGCAGATAGCCTGGTATGACCCTTACTGCAACTCTGCCGCCATTAAAGAGAGGTGGGGCGATTGCACTGCGCAGGAGGCGCCGCTGCTGCTTCACTCGTACGAGGAGTGCTGCAGGCAGAAGCGTGCATTTGCGGATAATTTTAACCAGATAGAACTTAATGCCAACCTGCTGGAGCAGAAGATTATAGTGGAGCCCGTCTCCAAAGGGGCAGTGATAGTAAATCCCTCATACCCTCCTGCAACAGAGAGCCAGATGGATGAGATATATGCCCTTCCCTTTACCAAATTGCCCCATCCGCGCTACAAGGGGAAGCACCTCCCGGCCTATGAGATGATAAAATTCTCCATAAATACCCACAGAGGCTGCTTTGGAGGGTGCAGTTTCTGCACAATTGCGGCCCACCAGGGCAAACGCATCCAGAGCCGCAGCTTTGACTCAATTGTAAAAGAGGCGGAGGGGTTGCGCAATCTGCCCGGTTTTGCCGGCAACATCTCGGACCTTGGTGGCCCTACTGCAAATATGTATGCAATGCAGGGCTTCAAGAGCAACCTTTGCGCAAAGTGCAAGAGGAAATCCTGTCTCTTTCCTTCCCGATGCTCTAACCTCAACTACTCCCACGGCCCGCTTCTGGCACTTTACAGGAGAATAAAGGGCATAGAGGGCATAAGGCACGCCTATATAGGGAGCGGCATAAGATACGACCTCTTTCTAGACCAGAACGGCTTTTTGCCGGAGGGATGCTGCAGGGAGTTCTTTAATGAACTTGTTACAAACCACACCTCCGGGCGTCTTAAGGTGGCGCCGGAGCATACGGAAGAGCGTGTGCTAAAACTTATGCACAAGCCCTCCTTCAAGCTCTTTGAGAGGCTTAAGTATGAGTTTGACAAACTTGTAAGGGAGAGAAAGCTCAAATACCAGCTTGTGCCCTACTTTATCTCCTCCCATCCGGGCTGCCGGGAAGAGGATATGGAACGCCTTATGAAACACAAGGCCCTAGATGGCGTTTATATGGAGCAGGTACAGGATTTTACTCCAACCCCAATGACCCTCTCCTCCACAATGTACTATTGCGGAATGGAGGTGAAGGAGTGGAAACCAATCTACGTAGAGCGCAAAATAGCCCAGAAAAGAGCCCAGAAAGCAATTTTTTTTAAAAAAAGTGCAAAATAATTTTTTTTTCTTTGAATTGCGTACTATACTTGCACTCGATTTTGAGACTATAAAGATATATGGAAAATAGACCGGCAAAAAAGAGATTAGTTGTAAGTTATGCAAATATGTCGGAGGAGGTTGCTCTGGCATTCAAAGAGAAGTATCCAAAGGGATATTTGGATTATTGTGGAGAGATTATAACTATAAATAAGCCGGACGGGTCCGTAATATATGCTGTTCCAGTAGAGTTCCCAGATGCCAGCTATCTTGTAAAGGTAGATGTCAAGGTAGATGACTATGAAGATGTGAAACGCGCAATGGATGGTGGAGAGGAGCCTGAGGAGACTGAAACACCAGATATCCCGGATGATTCCGACGAAGTCTTTGGCAAAGATGCCGAGGGTGACGATATGGACTGATTGAGACAAGTTATAAATCATATAAAGGGTTACCTTACCGCCCTGCCGGAGAGCAGAATGCTCTTAATACTGGCAATGCTGGTAGGTTTGGGGAGTGGCTTGGCAGCTGTTATCCTCAAGCATCTCATACACTTTTTCCAATGGATTCTTACCGGGTGGTTCAATACCGCTTCAGACAGTTTTCTCTTCTTCCTCTATCCGGGAGTGGGAATGCTTGCGGCCCTTCTTATGGTAAAGTATCTGATAAAGGATAATATCGGACACGGAGTTACCAAAGTCCTGCTGGCTGTCTCCAGAAACGAATCCAGGATAAAGAGACATAACGTCTGGTCCTCTCTTCCTACCAGTGCCGTAACAATAGGTTTTGGCGGTTCTGTGGGAGCAGAGGCCCCTATAGTATATACTGGTGCGGCCATAGGCTCCAATGTAGCCAAATTCTTTGGGCTCTCCTACAGGCAGATGACCATTCTGCTGGGATGCGGAGCAGCCGGTGCCGTATCGGGAATATTTGCAGCGCCTCTGGCAGGAGTGCTCTTCACACTGGAGATATTGCTCTTCAATATCTCAATGTCCAGCATATTGCCCTTTGTAATCTCTTCAATTACAGCTACAGTGGTGGCCTATGCCTTTCTTGGTCCCGATGTTGCCTTTGCCAACACGCTCTCTCCTTTTGTCTTTGGCAATATCCCGTACTATCTGCTGCTTGGCGTTGTATGCGGCTTTGGCTCGCTCTATTTCATAAGGGTAACGCTGGCAGTTGAGGATAGGCTGAAGGGGATTGAGAATATCTACCTTAGGTGGGGGTTGGCAGCAATAGGGCTGGGGCTGCTCATCTTCCTCTTCCCGCCGCTCTACGGAGAGGGTTACGGCTCCCTTACGAATCTGCTTAATGGGGATGTGAAGGGTGCAATAGGCACAACCTTCCTCTCCGATGTTCTTACCAGGTCCAACCCGTGGCTTATGCCGCTCTTCTTCCTTATGGTCTTTCTCTTTAAGGTCTTCTCTATGTCGCTTACCAATGCGGGTGGCGGAGTGGGAGGAACCTTTGGACCTACGCTCTTTATGGGAGGAGTATTGGGTTTTGTGGTGGCAAGGCTCTTCAATCTCTGCGGTTTCTCCCTTCCGGAGACCAATTTTGCGCTGGTTGCAATGGCGGGCCTTATGTCCGGTGTAATGCAGGCGCCGCTTACAGCCATCTTCCTCATAGCAGAGATAACCGGCGGATACGACCTCCTTATGCCGCTTATCATAACCTCCGCTGTCTCATTTGCAACAATCAGGCTCTTTGAGAGTT
>SAMEA3663025__coassemble_1091_pt1 | contig 12987 bp, 14 predicted proteins | sample SAMEA3663025__metabat2_high_PE_020 | metagenome-assembled genome bin SAMEA3663025 (sample SAMEA3663025) | pig gut metagenome | biome: pig gut; feature: pig-associated habitat; material: faeces | place: France | collected 2012
GGGCTATGATCAGGAGCGACCAGCCGTATTTCTTTTTCAGGTTCATGAGGTTCATCATGAAGAGTCCGGCATCTACGCCTTTGTCTGATGAGTTGCAGAGGTAGGTGAGGTTGTCGATGATGATGACGTTTGTGCTGGTCCTGATGGCTGCCATTTCGATGTCTTTGATGATGTTTTCTTCGTAGCGTTCGACTCCTATTGCACAGGGGTTGATTTCTGCGCGGAAGAGGTTGTCGGGGAAGAGGTGGCGTTCTCCTGTTTCTTTGTCTGTATATCTGAGCTGGAATTGTTTGTCTGAGAGTTCGCAGTCGACGTAGAGGACTCTCCTGGTCCGGGATATGGTGTCGGCCATCTGGACTGCGAAGATGGATTTTCCGAGGTTGGAGTCTGCAAAGAGGCAGCAGACTTCGCCTTCGTACCAGAGTTCCAGATACAGTTGTTCCGGGTCCGGTCTTCGGGCAGCGTCTTCGAGGGTTCTGTTGGCGGACTTGATGGAGAGCATTCCGATGTCTGTGGTGTCGGGGATGGTCTCGAATTCGGAGCGGATGGCTTCGAGTGGGTTGGCGACTTTATTTGATGATTCTGTTTTCATCTGTCACTCCTTTGAATATTTGTTCTCTATTCATTTTCTTGGTCTTCTTGATTTGTGTCCAGGCGTCTATTTCGCTCTTGAGAAAGAATAGGGCGTTACGGCGTTTGTGGAATGGGATTTCTCGTTTGTGGACCCAGTCATAGACTGTGCGAGGTTTTACGCTGCCGGGGAGGTATTCGATCAGTTGTTCGAGGGTGAACCATTCGTCTTTGACGTTGTTTTCCTGCAGCTTTGTGACGATGGATTTTACCTGGCTGATTTCTTGAAGAATGGTGGCCATGCCGTCTTCGAATTCTTTGGTTGTGATGAGGTCGTAGTTCATTGTTTTTGTTTTTTTGATGACAGATAGTTACTCCCTGCCGTTGGTTTACCGTACAAAGGAGTAACTATTTTTTGAGTAGTCAGGTGTTCTGCAGGTAGTCGTCTACCCGGAATCTACCTAAAGGGTGTAAGTTCGTTTTCATTTTTTGTGAACTTTGCGTTCTATGTTCAGTAGAAGTTCCAGAGCTTCTTCCAGTTCTTTGAATGGTTTCATTAGGTGTTCGTCTCCGGCGAATTTGGATTTGAATAGGTTGTTGTTGAAGGTTTTGATGTTGAATTTGATGTTTAGTGATAGGTATTCCAGCAGTTCTTTGCGGCTGGTGAATGGTGATCCGTCTGATTTGACGAAGTAGTGTTCTGCGTGCATGGCTGCTATGATTTTTATAAAGTCGGTGTATTTCCCTTCTCGAATATATACACCGTCTTTATGGCTTTCTTGTTTGCTCACGCTGATGTCCTTGTATCTCTCGATCAGGTCTATCAATTTCTGAATCTTGTTCTTATAGAAGATCAGTTCGTCGTGGCTTTTCCCCATTATCAGCTCATCCATTTCGTCGATTTTGACGAGTGTGTTACGATAGTCTTCTATAAGTTTCATCAGAATTTAAGTTTTACGCGGTCTGCCGCTTCTCGTTTAACATTGTCAACGACTTTTGCATATATCATCGTTGTCTTGAGGTCGCTGTGGCCGAGCATTTTGCTGACGGTTGTGATGTCGGTGCCGGCCGTGAGCTGGTTGGTGGCAAAGGAGTGACGGAAGCAGTGGAAGCTGATGTGCTTTTGTATTCCTGCGTCATATACCCATTCTCTGAGGGCTTTTCTATATAGCGGATCTCGGCTGAGTTTTGGGAATACGTATTCTCCGTATTTACCTCTTGGCCCCATGAGTTCTACTGCTTGTTCGGATATTGGCAAGCGCATGATGCCTCCGGTTTTTCGCATTGTGAAGTTGAGGTAGTAGCCTTCGCCTGGCTGGTGTTCGAGCTTTTCCCATGTGAGTGCCTGGATGTCTCCGAAGCGGAGTCCGGTGAGTGCCGAGAACAGTGCTGCTCTTTTGAGGTTGTCTTTGGAGCATGGTGTCTGTATGAGCTTGGTTGAGTTCTGATACGGACAGGAATTGTCTCGGACGGTCTTTGCGAGGGATGCATTCAAGTTTGGCGTTGAGGTTTTCTCTGAGGTATCCTTCGTTGAAGGCTTGGAGCAGGATGGTTCTGAAGCAGCGGAAGTAGTTGTGGCGGGTGGTTTGTGCCAGTGTCTTTCCCTCATGGAAGAGGCTGTCTGCTCTCAAGACGAAGTTCCTGAAGTTCTCGCACCACTTGAGGGTGATGTCTTTGAACTTGATGTCTTTCGGACAGAATTTCTTGAGCAGGTAGAATGCTCCGCTGTAGCGGTACCAGTTTGCGAGGGGTTTGTCCTTGAAGCTTTCTTCGTAGTACTCGATGAATTTCTTTTCTGATCTTTCGAGGTAGGCGATGTGCTCTTTCTCAAGGTCAGAGTAGATGTTGCTTTTCAGGAGTGCGTTTTCTCTCTCGAATCTGATTTGTTCTGCGACGAAGAGGGTGTCTGCGTTGTGCTGCCTCTGCAGGGAGCCTTTGGGTTTCTCCCAGATGTGGAGCTGCAGGAATTCCCGGCGTGTCTTTTTGCCTGTCACCTGATCGGTGATCGGAGGATAGAAATCCAAGTACAATGACAGTTTGCCGTCGGCTAGTGGCTTCTGTCTGAGCTTTACTTTTGTTAACATAGTACAAAAAGTTTTAATTGTTAAACTAAAAATTTATGTACTAGTAAGTTAGCGATTTGCCGTGTTGCAAAAATCTGTGTTCGGGTACATCACAGGTACATTTTTGCGAAGGGAAATTTGTATCTTTGCGTGTTCCCTTTGCAATGGGGAATGCAAGTGCGAGGTACACGAGAGGTACAAATCATTCCAAAAACTACCGTAAATTTACCAAAGCGAGAAAATTGTTTTCAGTCGCTTAACTTACGTAAGTACTTGGAAGCCTTTTGGAAAAATGGGAAAAGTTTGAACTCTCGTTTGGTATTCTTTGGTAGGGACCCATAACCCGCACAAAAAGAGCCTTAACTCTTAAATGATTTATTATCAGAGAGTTAAAGCTCTTTTCTTTTTATTCACACACCCCAGCGATCTGCACCAAGTCCATTTTCCTGTTCCCGGAGGTCTATCCCCGTTCCAGAAGGCCACTTATTAACTCCCTGGAGCCCCTTTTACCAGGCTATTTGCTCCTCCCGAGCACAAAATCGAGGTTTTTGTGCGCTTTTACCATCCGGAACCCTTGTTTTCGGGCTTTTCGAGCACAAAATCGGCATTTTGTGCTCGCGCAGAGGGACTACTGGCATCGGGAAGCAACCAGCCGGGCAGACAGCGCAGAAGACCAGGCAACGCAAAGGGGCAGCAGGCAGCGTAGGGCAGCGCAGGACAGCCAGCCTGGCGCAGAACAGCAGCCAACGCAAAACAACCAGCCGGCGCAGAACAGCAGCGGCGGCGCATTAAATAACCATAGCCGGTGCAATATTTAGCACAATTTTTGCAGGAGGAGAATGCTGATTTAGAATGGCAAAATAAAATAGTCTAAAGATGGCAGATATTAAGACAATTGGCGTATTGACATCGGGAGGAGATGCTCCCGGAATGAACGCCGCAATTAGGTCCGTAACAAGGTCCGCAATATATCAGGGTTGGAAGGTAATGGGTATATACCGCGGCTATGCGGGACTTATAGAGGATGAGATAAAAGAGCTCACCACAGAGAGCGTCTCCAATACCATACAGAGGGGTGGCACAATCCTAAAGACTGCCCGCTGTGCGGAGTTTATGACTCCAGAGGGCAGAAAGAGGGCATACGATAATCTGATGAAGCACAACATAGATGCACTCATAGTAATAGGCGGCAACGGTTCGCTTGCCGGCGTTATGGAGTTCTCCAAAGAGTATGACATACCTTGCATAGGCCTGCCGGGCACCATAGATAATGACCTCTACGGCACAGACTCCACAATAGGTTACGATACTGCTCTGAATACCATTGTAGATTGCGTAGACAAAATCAGGGATACCGCAACCAGTCACGACCGAATCTTTTTTGTAGAGGTTATGGGCAGAGATGCCGGCTTTTTGGCACAAAACAGCGCAATTGCATCGGGAGCAGAGGCAGCCATAATTCCGGAGGACAACTCCAATGTTGACCAGCTGGAGCAGTTTATCTCCAGGGGCATAAGAAAGAGCAAAAACAGCTCCATTGTGCTTGTGTCGGAGAGTCCAAAAGATGGCAAGGGTGCGCAGTACTATGCAGACAGGGTAGTGAAGGAGCATCCGCAATATGCTGTAAGAGTCTCCATTTTGGGACACCTGCAAAGAGGCGGCTCCCCTACCGCATACGACAGAGTGCTTGCAAGCAGACTTGGCGTTGCTGCCATAAATGCCTTGGTAGAGAGACAGCGCAACATTATGGTAGGCATTGTTAATGACGAGATTGTGTATGTGCCAATAACCAGAGCAATAAAGATGAACAAGCCTATAAACAAAGAGCTTATAGATGTGCTTGGCATCCTCTCCATATAATAATTGCACAACCCCCATTAAATGTTCCGGCATTAGAAGCTATGACAAGAGAAGAGGCAGTACTTACATACTTGAGGGAGCACAACATCCCCTTTGAAAATTATAATCATCCCGATGGCAAGACCATAGAGGAGGCAAAGCGCTGGTGGCGCAACGACGGCAGCATCCACTGCAAAAACATCTTTATGCGCAACCACAAAGGAGACAAGCACTACCTCATCTGCTTCCACTGCGACCACAATCTGGATATACACAACCTTGAGGCAAGGCTTAAGGCAGCCCTGCAGGCAAAGGGACTCCCCTCTTGCGGCAAGCTCTCCTTTGCCTCGCCAGAGCGTATGATGAAATACTTGGGCCTGGAACCCGGCAGCGTCTCGCCCTTTGGCCTTATAAACGACCGCGAGCACCACGTACACCTCTTCCTGGACTCCAAACTGCAAGAGGCCGGCAGCCTAAGCTTCCACCCAAACGACTGTCGGGGCACAGTGGTAATAAGCAGAGAGGCCTTTGAGCGCTACCTTGCAACCGTAGGCAACACCTACGAATACTTGGAACTCTACTAAACATCCGTCGCCGCAAATTGTTTACAAATAAAAGCACAACATTGCAATGATAACAATACTGCTCTGCATAATACTCTCCCTACTCCCGATGATAACGTCGGAGGAGAGCCACATTGTGCAGGGCAGCATCTCTGCGCCGGCATACACAAACCAAGGCGACCAGTGCAGCCAAGGGAGCCAGGATGGGCAGGCTTACCAGTACATTTACCGGGATCCGATAAGTTTCACCCTAAACTCCACAGAGGAGAGCAGCAGCGCGCCCACCTGCCAGAATCTTAAGCGAACAAGCAACAGAAGCAGCTACTCCAGACCGCCCTTCAGATTTATGCACAACGGGAAGATGGTAGATGTACAACATCACCACTCCTACACAATACTGTCATCACAATTCTCGGGCACACTTTCAAAAAACAACACACTGCAATCGCTCTGTGTATTGCTGATTTAACATTTCATTCATTACCACACACATCCAATTCTGCGCGCCATACAAGCGCATTCTTGCAGGTGCATTACGTACATAATGCGCATTGCCTGCATAAAGTACTGCTCTTGCAAGAGGTATGGAATACAATAAAAAACTATAATGAATGAAAAAATGAAAGCGAAAGATTTTAAGAGAGTCTATACACACAGAGATTTTGTAATTTTTGCAATACTCCTTGCCGTTGGAATATCGGCATACTTCATCTCCCAAGGATTGGGAATAACAATAGCAATCTGCGCCCTGGCCAGACTGGCCCTCAAAAGCGGTTACAAAGAGAGCTCTAATGGTCCAACCCTAAAGAGACGAAAGATAGATTTAACAACAACCATACGACAAGAGTGGAAAGACTATCTTGGCGGGAGAGATATAGAGATAAGAATAGAGGGTCCACAGTCCGAGTCAGGCGCACTGCTGTTGGAGCTGTACTACAACAAAGAGGCAGAAGTTGCATATGCGCAACTATATGAATTTGCAAACTACTCCTACGAAAAGGTGACAGAACTGACGCCCCTCAAAGGCGAAAGGGCCCTGCGTATAATCAAATTATTAGATACAAAAAAATAGAGAACAACCAGATATATAAACAGAAGTTTAAAGCAAGTACACAAGGGTGACCAAAGGCGCAAGATGGCTCAGAGGTCACCCCTTTTATTTATAAGGAGATATTGAGCCCCAGCATATAGGAGGCGCGCGGCATAGGGAAGCCCGCATTAACCTCATAAGCGGAGTTGGTAAGATTGTCGCCGTTAATCCAGATGGTGATCCAAGGCGCAGCTGCCAAACTTAACTTAAGATTGAGCAGAGAGTAGTACTCCTTGCTGACTGGAGCTACAGAGGTGTAGAGCCCGCCAATGTACATATAGCCGCAAGTTGCCCGGAAAGCTCCTTTGGAATAAGAGAGCGAAAGATTAAGCTTATGCTCCGGCGCAGCAACCACCGGCTCTTTCATATGCAGGTAACTGTAGTTTGCTCCAAAGGCCAGCATCGGGAAGAGACGCAATGCCACCTCTGCCTCCACTCCGTAATTATTAAGCTCCCCGCTATTCTGGTTAAGCATTCCCGCTCCAGCCGGATTGGGCGCTGTAAGAATGATGTTGTCTGCCTTAATGTAGAAGAGGTTAAGACCATAATTTATAGCACCGCCCAGCAACTTCTGAGAGAAGGCCAGCTCGTAGTTCCAGAGCCTCTCCGGCTTAAGGTTGGGATTCTTTGGCGGATACATATACATCTCTCGGATTATCGGATAGCGGAATCCCTTGGTGGCGGAGAGTTTAAACTCGCTCTGCTTTGGAAGTCTGAAGGTGAGTCCAAATTGCGGAACCACCTCTGTGCCTATGCTGAAATGTCTGTCCACCCTGAGACCGGCATTAAGGGTAATAAAGCCTGCAAGGTCCTGACGGAAATCTGCATAAGCTGCAGCCTCCCACTCATTCTCATCAACCTGCAAAACGTCGCTTCCCTCCTGCGGACCGGAGATAAATCTATTTATTGCCTTGCCGCCATACCTGTAAACATCCACACCAAAGGTTGTCCTGTTGCCCTTAAGCAGCGAAAGGGTCTGGTAAGCGGAGGCGCCCATCATATCGTCGTTGGAGATAAAACGGTAGGCCTTAGGCGCAGCCCCTGGCGCATAGCCGTCATTTATCCAGTGATGCCCCCAATTATAGAAGAGACTAATTCCTCCCGATGTCTCTTCATATTTATTCTCCAGATAGAGCGCTGCCACACCCCTTGTAATATTCTGATAAGCATCTATCAGCGGCGTCTCCTCCGCCCCGGGCTGAGATGCGCGAAAGTTCATAAGGTTGATATCCGCACTTATCTTCCAATTGTTTGAGAGGCTGTACGCCACTCTGGCCACACCTCCCACCTGCTTGAAACCTAATCCATACGAGGAATTATCGGGAGCAATATACTCTCTATGCCCATCTGTGCGGTTATAAGAGATGGAGGCAAAGGTACTCAGGCGCCCCCTCTTGAAGGAGTTTGAGATCTCCGATTCCATAGTGTTGTACCTGCCATAGCCAAGATGCAGGTTGGTATGCAGCGCATCTGCCTCATCTCTTCTGGTAATCACATTTACCACGCCTCCCATCGCATTGGAGCCATAGAGCAGGGAGGCAGGCCCTCTTAGCACCTCCACCCTCTCTGCCATATAGGAGTTGCAGGCATCTGCAATAGGGTGACCAAAGATGCCGGCATACTGCGGATGTCCATCTATAAGCACCAGCAATCGGGAAGAGCCGCCAGCGAGGCCTCTCATAGAGATATTGCCCGCAGCGCCGCCTGAGACGCCATAGCCCAGCACACCTCTAGAGGTTGTAAAGAGCCCCGGCACAGACTCGTTTAGCAGCGGCAGCAGCGAGACCCGGTTCTGCCTCTCTATCTCCCCTCTCCCCACAACGCTCACAGTTTGAGAGAGATGCCTTGGATTAAGCGCACTCCTGGTACCTGTTACAACCACCTCATTAATTGCTCCTCCCGATATGGAGTCCTGCGCAACCATATTAGCATTGGCAGCTGCGGCGGCATTTGCAACTGCATTGGCATTTAGAGCTGCAGCAGCATTTGGACCAGCGGCGGCATTTAGAGCTGCAGCAGCATTTGCACCTGCAGCGGCATCTGCATCTTGCGCCCTCATCTGCAGAGGGAGAAGTGAGATTGCAAAAGAGAGTGATAGGGATAATAGATATGCTTTCATACTTTGATATATTCTTATAGAGTGTTGTTTAAATATGATTCTGTTTTAATATAGTGGGGTTATTTCCCATAGAGTGCAAATATAATACTGTGGCACGAATTATACAAATCGTGTCACGAAAGAAAATAAAGAATCCTTATTGTAAATCATTGACTTTAAGAGAAATAATTTATATTTTTGCATATATAAAAAAGTAAATATTTACCGATATGAAATTATTTACACTATTATTTGCAATTCTGGCTCTTGCATTATCATCTTGCAACCACGACAATCTGCCCACAAAAAACACCACAGCCAACATAAAGGATCCGGAAAAACTGGATATGATTTACGCCACAAAGGATTTGGATGGCGAGGGACGTCTTTATGAGGTTAACTACACTGTAGATTATAAATTGGATGAAGTTATAAAGGCACAGAAGACAAGTTCGGAAGCACTCTTTGCCTACATTGCCGGCCTTCTCTACGACAAGGATGAGGCCAAGGCTCCGCAAGTTGATTTTGGCTCAGGTTGCAGCACATTTGCAGTACCGGACGCAGAGAGAATAAATTTTCTTATGGGAAGGAACTACGACTACCGTCACTTTACAGAAGACAAGAAGAATTATATTCCTACAGCAGCTATTCTTGTACGCACTGCTCCGGAGGGCGGCAAGAAATCCATCTCTATGGTAGATGGAATGCACCTTGGTCTTAGACAGGGCTTCTTTACAAATGGTCAGACAGACCTCTCCATTATGATGGGATTGCCTTATGCGGCGCTTGACGGAATAAATGAGGATGGTTTTGCCATAGGAATACTTGCCCTGCAAGAGGAGCCTACCCAACAGAATAACGGCTATAAAAAGATTAGTCCTACAGTTGCCATAAGGCTTCTGCTGGATAGGGTCTCTACCGTAAAACAGGCAATAGATACCCTCAGGCATTATGATATGAATATGAAGGGTAACGGACGCAGCAACTACCACTTCTTTATGGCAGATGCCACAGGTGATTTCGCTGTTATAGAGTACACCTTTCCAAAGAATGAATCCATACCAAGGATAATGGAGGTATTCCAAGGAAATGACACACTGCGCTGTCTTACAAACTTCTATATCTCACCTACTATGGTGGGCACCACAGACGGCTGGGGTTCAGAGCACGGAAAGATGCGTTACTGGACCTTGAGAAATACTCTTCTCTCAAAGAACTACAGCCTTAAGAGCAACGATGCAAGGGAGTTCAACTTTAAGGTAAAATAGCAGGTTATTCGGCACGGCTCATAAGGAGTTTACCGTGCCGGATTCCTTTTATGGAGGTGAGCATATCTGCAAGAGCAGTAAGGTTCTTTGCCTCGCCAAGCACGGTGGAGACCTGAAGCGTTATCCCGCCGGAGAGGTAATATGCAGAGGATGAGAGAATAAGGTTCTGGTGCTGCAGTTCAATTTTGGAAATGTTGTTTCTTATGTCGCTCCGCTTCTGATCATAAATTATAAAGATGGTACCGGCCACAATGTGATTGCACTGCCATTTCTTCTCTGCCAGACTCTTCTCCACAAGAAATCGGATTGCCTGAGACCTGTTGGCAAAACCATTCTCCAAGACAAAGGAGTCCAAAGACTCCAGAAGTTCGTCCTCCAACGATACACCAAATCTTTTAAGCGCCATAACTCTCCCAATTAATTGTTAAATACTCCTTATCCCTTCTGCAAAGATAAATATTTGTAGTTGCCAATAGGATAGTTTTTTAACTTTGTATCTGCAAAATTATGAAGACAATACTTAAAAACGTAGCGCTTAACGGCAACAAAACAAATATCCTTATCTCCAACGGTCTCTTTGAAGATTGCAATCTTCCCGATTCCGCACTTGAGTCTATTGAGGCGCATAACCTGCAATCTACTGAGACGCAGAACATGCAATCTACTGATGCACAGAACCTGCAATCTCCCGATGCGCAGGCGCTTGCATCTCCTGGAGCGCAAACTCTTGCATCCCCTGGGGCGCAGTATGGAGAATACAGGATTGTGGACCTTGAGGGCACTGCAATTCTCCCCTCTTTTTACAACACTCACAACCACGCGGCAATGACGCTGCTGCGGGGTTATGGCGACGATACCAACCTGGAGACCTGGCTGCACAAATACATCTGGCCCTACGAGGCCAAACTCACTGCTGCAGATATTCGCAAAGGGAGCCAGTGGGCAGTAGAGGAGATGCTGGCAACCGGCACAACCTTCTTTAACGATATGTATTTTGAGATTGAGCAGACTATGGACCTTGTTGAGAGGGCAGGCATGAGAATGTGTGTAGGCATTACCATAATGGATCTGCATACGCCCCAGCAGCATCGGGAGAAGGTAGAACTCATAAAGAGCTGGAAGGACCGCGCAGAGGGCAGGATTACTGCGGCAGTTGCGCCGCACGCCATCTACACTGTCTCCAAAGAGCACCTTCAGGAGGCGGCTCAACTCTCAAGGGAGTATGGCCTTAAGTTGCACATACACGTTGCCGAGACAAAGGCTGAGGTAGCAGACTCGCTCAAAAATTTCGGGACAACCCCTGTAAGATATCTGGAGAGTCTGGGTGTGCTTGGAGAGAATGTTATTGCAGCGCACTGCGTACATGTAGATGAAGAGGAGTGGGACATCCTTGCCCGCAGAGGCGTAACAGTTGCGCATTGCCCCTGCTCCAATATGAAACTTGGCAGCGGCAGATTCCCGTACGAGCTTGCCATAAAGAGCGGAGCCAGAATAACTCTTGCCACAGATGGCGCAAGTTCCAACAACAACCTTGATATGCGGGAAGAGATGAAATTTGCCGCACTGCTGGCAAAAGTTGCAGGTAATCCCGAACTTCTCCCCGCAGAGTGCGTCCTCAAATGGGCAACCCGCAATGGCGCAGAGGCCTTTGGCATAAATGGAGGCACCATAGAGAATGGAGCAGTGGCAGACGCAATCCTGCTCAACCTCTCCCACCGCTCATTCCTGGCCGGCCACAACCTCATCTCCGACTGGGTCTACGCCGCAGATAGCAGCGCAATAGCCGCCACCCTCTGCAACGGCCAGCTCATCTACCCGGCAGCCGCGGTCTCTGCCGCACGCAGATAGGCAGCCTCCACGCTCCGCAACAGCCAGCTCATCTACCCAGCACGCTTATGAGCTGCCGTACGCGAGAACTGCCTCACGCAGATTACGGACGCAGCAGAACTGGCGGCCGAACGCATATCAACTGCCGCGCACAAAAAAAGATGGCCGCCAAGTCATAGAACCTGAAGGCCATCTTTTTATCTCTATTCCTGTATAGGCTTCTCGCCAACCCAGTCTTAGAACTGCTGCTCTGAAGAGACTGTGAGTTTCTTGCGGCCTCTTCTGCGGCGGGCTGCCAATACGCGACGTCCATTAGGAGTAGACATACGCTCACGGAAACCGTGTTTGTTGCGACGCTTGCGCTGTGATGGTTGGAATGTACGTTTCATATATCAATCTTTTATTTAATTATCTTTATCCATAAGGGGTTGCAAAGATAAAGCATTTGTTTCAAAGTTCAAAACTTTTTATCCGATATAAACAAAACTCTCTTCTGCTCAAAAAACTCCTCCTCAAACGCATCGCAAATATTGAATATCTTCACATTATCCCTGCTCAACCCATTCTTCTTAAGCGCCACATCAATCTCCTGGAGCAACGCGCCCCTATCTGCAAAGAGAGGCGCATCCGTAACATCACCCCCTTTCAAATAATAGATACCTTTGGAATAGCCACCCTTCACCCACGGCAAAAAATTAGACAAATCTGTCACCGCCCTGGAGACTACAAAAGAGAAAGCCGCACCTGCGCTTGCCTTCGCCTTCCCCAACTGCGCCTTAATAAGATCTTCCACCCTAGAGTGCACCACCTCAACATTATCAAGTCCAAGCGCCTTGGCCACCGCCTCCGCCACAATCAATTTCTTCCCGACAGAATCACAAAGGGTAAACTTCACCCCCGGAAAGAGAATAGCCAAAGGAATACCCGGAAACCCGCCTCCAGTACCCACATCCAGAACCCTGTCACCATCCTCAAACGCAGGCATGCCAGCAGCCCCAGTAGGCCCAAAGGCAGACAACGCACCGGCCCCAGCAGGATGAAAGGCAGTAGAGCCAGCAGCTCCAGCGGGCTCAAAGGCCTTAGCAATAGCCAAAGAATGCAAAACATGATGCAGCATAAGATTATCAATATCCTTCCTGCTCACCACATTAATCTTAGCATTCCACTCCCTGTAAAGCGGCTCCAAATCCGCAAACTGCCTCCGCTGTAAATCAGAAATATTTGAAAAATACTTTAATAACATAATTCGTCATAAACCAATCCAAAGCCAGCATCCACAACCCATCATTTCCAGCCAATCTCCACCAAGCCTCGAAAAATCAAAGATACAACATTCCACAATTCCTCGCAAAACCAACTCCCATACACGCCAAATAAGGTCAAAAACAAAGACAAATACCTCTTCACACACCATTATAGACCAAACTAGTGTGACGGCCCTTTCTCCCGACCCCTTCCCGAGCACAAAAACCCCGATTTTGTGCTCGAAATGCCCGAAAACAAGGGTTCCAGACCCCAAAAGCGCACAAAAATGCCGATTTTGTGCTCGAAATGCCCGAAAACGGGGGTTACGAAGGCCAAAAAAGCACAAAAATGCCGATTCTGTGCTCGAAGCGCCCGAAAACAAGGGAAAAATTGCCCATTCTGACACAAAAAAGCCATTTTCGTG
>SAMEA3663025__coassemble_1214_pt1 | contig 11913 bp, 7 predicted proteins | sample SAMEA3663025__metabat2_high_PE_020 | metagenome-assembled genome bin SAMEA3663025 (sample SAMEA3663025) | pig gut metagenome | biome: pig gut; feature: pig-associated habitat; material: faeces | place: France | collected 2012
TCTCAATGGGATGGGAGACAAACCATATCTTGCACATACAATTTGTACCGGCTCTCCTCTCCCTTGCAGCAGGAACATTGGGCGTAGCGCTGCCACTAATAATACTGCTGCTGCTCACCCTTATCTTTGGTCGCGTCTATTGCTCCTTCCTCTGCCCTACCGGCATATTGCAAGACATAATAGGCCGCCTCGCACGCCCCTTCACCCGCCGCACCCGCACAAATCCGCATAGCCCCGGCGCAGGCGCGCATAACACTAGCGCAGGTTCGCATAGCGCCAGCGCCACCGCAGGCAGTTCCACCAGTGCCGGCAGTTCCACCAGCGCAGGCAGTTCTACCAGCTCAAGCAATTCCACCAGCGCAGGCAGTTCCAACAGCGCCTGCAGTTCCAACAACGCCTGCTACCGCAAGCCGCACAACATACTTAGGTACATTATATTAATTGCCACCGGACTGCTCTTTGCCCTTGGCCTTGCGTGGCCCCTTACCCTGCTGGACCCATACTCACTCTTCGGGAAGATAGCCAGCCAATTCTTCGGCTCAATAGAGATCTTCCTTAACAATGCGCTTGCTAACATCTTCCCGAACAGCATACCATACCTCAAATACACCTCTATTGCAACCGTCTCATTCATCTATGGCACAATAGCACTCATAACACTCATCCTCTTCAGCGCAGCGCACGGCCGACTCTACTGCAACACAATCTGCCCTGTAGGAACACTGCTGGGACTTATCGGGAGTAAATCCCTCTTCCAAATACGCATAGACAGCAATGCCTGCAAGCACTGCAACGCCTGCGCAAAGAACTGCAAGAGCAATTGCATAGACATAAAGGGACAAAAGGTGGATACAGAGCGCTGCGTAGTCTGCTTTAACTGCCTGCAACACTGCAAATTTGGAGCATTGCACTACTCGCTCCGCCGCCCCGCAGCAAGCACATCTGCCGGCAGCGCAGCAAGCACAAGCAGCAGCACATCTGCCAGCAGCAGCAAAGCCAGCACCAGCGCTACATCAGACAACGCTGCCTGCAGCACATCCACTAGCGGCGCTACATCAGCCAGCGCTGCCAGCACCCCGCCACCGGAGAAGATTGATAAAGGCCTCCGCACCACACTGGCAGGCCTTGCCGGACTAGGCACCGCAATAATTGCAAACAAAGGCACAGACAGCAGATTCATACCTATAAAAGAATACAGAGAAAAGCATCTGCCAGAGAACCTCAGGGCCTCGCAAGAACTTGGCATAATGCCGCCTGGAGCAGGAACGCTGGAGCACTTCAAGCAGAACTGCACCGGATGCTATGCCTGCGTGGCAGCCTGTCCGGGCGACGTAATCAAGCCCGCTACCTTTGAGTATGGTCCCGATGGCATTCTTCTCCCTACACTCAAATACAATGGCCACTTCTGCGGATACGAGTGCAACGCCTGCTCAAATGCCTGCCCAAGCGGCGCCTTAAGCCCGCTCACACTAAAGGAGAAGAAGCGCACTGCCATAGGAAAAGCCATCTATATGGCAGGCAAATGCATAGTCTTCCAAGCCGGAACCGACTGCGGAGCATGCGACGAGCACTGCCCTACCAAAGCCATCACAATGGTGCCTGTACCTGGCAAATCCTTCCTCTACTACCCTAAACTCAACAGAGACCTCTGCATAGGTTGCGGCGGATGCGAATACATCTGCCCACAAAAACCAAAAGCAATAAAAGTAGTAGCCCTTGCAGACCAAAGCCTTGCGCAAGAGCCAACAGATGACGTTCAGCAAGAGGTAGAGGTCAACGACTTCGGTTTCTAGCCAGCAGCAGGTTCTTCCCGATGAGACTCTGCCACGGCGGCCCGGCCATTAGCATCTCCTCCACATTGCTCCCGGCCAGTCTGCTTCATCTGCCCATGCCAGCAATGTCTTCCCGATGGTGCTCCGCTGCAGCGCCCCGGCCAGCCAAGGGCGCAGGTGTTGGGTGGCAAATGATGCTGCTAGTTGTCCGTGGCGCAGTTCCTGCAAATCACCGCGCACGCTTCAAAAATGTAAATTACTTATAACCAGACAATTAACTTTCGGAGCTGTGCTCGGTGAGCACAATTTGAGCTCACCGAGCACGCATTTAAAAGTTAATCATCTGTGTATTAGGTATTTATGTTTTAAAAGCGTGCGCGGTGATTTTCTGGAAGGTCAATCTTATGCTTCCCATGCCACTTATCCCTCTTCGCGAGCACAAAAATGCCGATTTTGTGCTCGAAATGCCGGAAAATGGGGGTTCCAGACCCCAAAAAAGCACAAAAACCCCGATTTTGTGCTCAAAATGCCCGAAAACAAGGATTCTGGACCTCAAAAGCGCACAAAAACCTCGATTTTGTGCTCGAAAAGCCAGAAAATGGGGGTTCCGAAGGACAAAAAAGCACAAAACCCTCGTTTTTGTGCTCGGGAGGGGGCGGGATTTAGATTCGGCCTTTTTTAAGTTTGTTCTGGTATGCAAGGAGCGTGTTCCAGACCAGGGAGATTATTGTCATTGGTCCGCAGCCGCCGGGAACGGGCGAGATGTAGGAGCACTTTGGCGCAACGTTTTCAAAGTCAACATCGCCGCAGAGACGATAACCGCGAGGTCGGGAAGAATCGGGAACTCTTGTGGTACCTACATCTACCACTATGGCTCCCTCCTTTACCATATCTGCTTTTATGAAGCCGGGGTGTCCCAGGGCAGCAACTAAAATGTCTGCATTGCGTGTATAGTAGGCAATATCCTTGGTTTTGCTATTGCAGATTGTAACGGTGCAATCGGAGGGCATATCCTTCTCGTCTACCCAATTGTCCGCTCTGCGCATTAGCAGATTAGCCAGAGGCTTGCCAACAATGTTGCTTCTGCCAACAATCACACAATTCTTGCCTGCAGTATCAATCTTATACTCTGCCAGCAATCTGCATATTCCGTAGGGCGTTGCAGGGAGAAAACATCTTAATCCCGATAACATTCTCCCCATATTCTTAGGGTGGAATCCATCCACATCCTTCTTGGAGTCGATAGCCTCAATAACCTTTATCTCCTTAATGTGCTTGGGAAGAGGGAGCTGAACGATGAGCCCGTCAACAGCAGGGTCTGCATTAATCTCCGCAATCTTTGCAAGCAGAGTCTCCTCAGTAACATCATCCTCAAAACGAACAACCTCGGAGGTGAAACCCACCTCGTGACAAGTCTTAGCCTTATTGGCAACATAGGTCTCGCTGCCACCGTCGTGTCCAACCAAAATAGCCGTAAGATGAGGAACACGGAGCCCCCTGCTCTTATAATCGGCCACCATCTCCGCAACCTCCTGCTTAATCTTAGCAGAGGTTGCCTTGCCATCCAGAATCGTATACATCTCTCTACAAAATAAATCTCAAAATTCTTGCCGAGCGCCTGCCGCCAAGGCACATTAAACATCGCATAGTCGCCGGGGCGCAACAAAAATCGCATAGTCGCCGGGGCGCAACAAACGGCGCATAAACCAACGGCACCACTAACCGCCGCTGCTACCACCGACATCTACCACCAGCACCTGTCGCCTGCACCACTAACCACCGCTACCAACACCGACATCTACCACTGGCACCTACCACCAGCACCTGCCGCCTGCACCTACCGCCAGTACCTACCACCGGCACCTACCGGTGCATCTTGCGCATAGCGCCCATTGCGCGCATTGCGTTGCGGGCACCGCCGGCGGTGGCGAAGGTGCGCATAACTTTGCGGGTATCCTCAAACTGCTTAAGCAATCTGTTAACCTCCGCAATGGTAGTACCGCTGCCGGCAGCAATACGCTTGCGTCGGCTGCCGTTAAGCACCTCCGGATGCTCCTTCTCAAAAGGAGTCATAGAGAGGATAATTGCCTCCACGCTCTTGAAGGCATTATTATCTATATCCACATCCTTAAGAGCCTTACCCACACCCGGAATCATAGAGGCAAGGTCCTTAATGTTACCCATCTTCTTAACCTGCTGAATCTGGTCGTAGAAATCCTGAAGCGAGAATTGGTTCTTAGCCAACTTCTTATGCAACTTCTTGGCCTGCTCCTCGTCAAACTGCTCCTGAGCCTTCTCCACAAGGGTAACAACGTCACCCATACCCAGAATTCTGTCTGCAATACGCTGCGGATGGAAGAGATCCAGAGACTCCATCTTCTCGCCGGCGCTAACAAACTTAATAGGCTTGTTAACCACAGCCTTAATAGAGAGCGCAGCACCGCCGCGGGTATCACCATCCAGCTTGGTAAGAACCACGCCGTCAAAATCCAGTCTCTCATTAAAGGTCTTGGCTGTCTCCACAGCATCCTGACCGGTCATAGAGTCAACAACAAAGAGAGTCTCCGTAGGCTTGATAGCCTCCTTAATGGCAGCAATCTCCTGCATCATCTGCTCATCAACCGCAAGACGGCCGGCAGTATCCACAATAACAAGAGAATAGCCCTCTCTCTTAGCAAGCGCAACAGCATTCTTAGCAATCTCAACCGGATTCTTATTACCCTCCTCCGAATAGACAGTAACACCAATCTGGCCGCCCAGCACCTTCAACTGGTCAATAGCGGCAGGACGATAAACGTCGCCCGCCACAAGGAGAACCTTAAGACCGCGCTTGCTCTTGCAATTAAGCGCAAGCTTACCGGAGAAGGTAGTCTTACCGGAGCCCTGCAATCCCGATACCAGAACAATGCCCGGATTGCCCTTAATATTAATATCGGAGGAGGTGCTGCCCATAAGAGCCGCCAACTCGTCGTGGACAATCTTAATCATCATCTGCCCCGGCTTGATAGACTTGAGCACATCCATACCCAAAGCCTTCTCCTTCACCGAGTCGCAGAAACTCTTTGCAAGCTTATAACTTACATCCGCATCCAACAACGCCTTGCGAACATCCTTAAGAGTCTCCGCAATATTAATCTCCGTAATCCTTCCTTCACCTTTGAGCAACTTAAAGGAGTGCTCCAACCTGTCTATAAGATTCTCGAACATAATATAAATACTAAATAAGTGAACAACACACCGCTTGCTTTGGCACTAGCTTGCCTTGGTGCTAGCCAAGGAGCTGGTCTGAATAGTAGGCCTTGGCAAGGTCGCGCTGATTGTAACGCATAGCCATCACCTGTCCATAAGCGCCAGCTGTGTGAATTGCAATAAGGTCTCCGCGCTGTGTGGTAGGGAGCTTGATATTTACGCCAAACATATCGCTGCTCTCGCAAACAGGGCCAACAACATCGTAACGCATCTGCCTCTTGCTTGTAGAGGTAAGATTCTCAATAGCGTGATGAGCCTGATAGAGCGCAGGGCGGATAAGGTCGTTCATACCGGCATCCAGAATGGCAAACTTCTTTCTCTGACCAACCTTAACATAGAGCACTCTTGTAATGAGGTGACCGCACTGGCCAACAATAGACCTGCCCGGCTCAAAATGAACATTCTGCCCAGGAGCAACAACAAGATTCTCGTTGATAATCTTAAAATAGGTCTCAAAATCTGCAATAGGATGGCCTGCAGGGTCTGCATAATCCACACCAATACCACCGCCAAGATTAAGATTCTTAATCTCCATACCATTATCGGTAAACCACTTCTGAAGCTCCAGAACTCTTCGGCAAACAGTAACAAAGACGCTCATATCCAAAATCTGGGAACCAACGTGGAAGTGAAGACCAATCAGCTCCACATTCTTGCACTCTGCAAGAAGCTCCTTCATAGCAGGGAACATCCAAGGGCTAATGCCAAACTTATTCTCCTTAAGTCCTGTACTTATATACTTGTGAGTATGCGCATCAATATCGGGATTAATTCTAAGAGCAATCTTGGCAACCTTGCCCATACCCTTAGCAAAATCATTAATAACTTTAATCTCCGGCACAGACTCGCAATTAAAACTGAAGATGCCTGCCTTAAGCGCAGTCTTAATCTCCTTGTCGGACTTGCCAACGCCGGCATAAACTATCTTATCGGGAGAAAAACCTGCCTTAATTGCAAGAGCAACCTCGTTTCCGCTAACGCAGTCGGCACCCAAGCCATAGTTCTTAATTGTCTCAACAATTCTTGGTTCGGCATTGGCCTTAAGCGCATAGTGTGCGTGGTAGCCATACTTTTTGGTAAGGTCTGTATAGGTCTTAAGTGTCTGGTTCAAAAGCTCCATATCATAGTAGTAGAATGGAGTATGAATGGTCTGGAACCGCTCAATGGCTTTAGATGTAATCATATAGAAAAATATTATTAGTAATCAAATCCGAATCTCTGCAAACAACGCGGAAATTATCCCACAAATATAAACAAAAAAGTTATCTTTGCAGTAGATTCTTAACCAACAACCAACCATAATTATATGAAATCCGATATCCAGATTGCACGAGAGACCAATCTAGCAGAAATTGAGCAGATTGCGCAAAGTGTAGAGATAAACCCCAAAGAGCTGGAGCGCTACGGCAACTACATAGCAAAGGTGCCGCTAAAGCTCATAGATAACCAGAGAGCAGAGAAGAGCAACCTTATTCTTGTAACAGCAATAACACCAACCAAGGCTGGCAACGGCAAGACAACCGTGAGCATTGGCCTCACACTTGGCCTAAACAGAATTGGAAAGAGGGCTGTATGCGCTCTTCGCGAGCCCTCGCTTGGCCCCTGCTTTGGCGTAAAGGGCGGCGCTGCCGGCGGCGGATATGCTCAGGTACTCCCGATGGAGAAGATAAACCTGCACTTTACCGGCGATTTCCACGCCGTAACCTCTGCGCACAATATGATAAGCGCCCTGCTGGACAACTACATCTACCAGCACAAAGATGAGGGATTTGCGCTGAAGGAGATACTCTGGAAGAGAGTGCTTGACGTAAACGACAGAAGCTTGCGCAACATAATCACCGGCCTTGGCGGAAAGAGCAACGGCGTAGTAATGGAGAGCGGCTTTGACATTACCCCTGCCTCTGAGATTATGGCAATACTCTGCCTCTCCACCAGCCTGGAAGACCTGCGCAGAAGAATAGACAACATCCTGCTTGGAGTAACCATAGAGAACAAACCATTTAAGGTAAAAGATATGAAGGTGGGAGGCGCAATAGTTGCGCTGCTTATGGATGCAATCAACCCCAACCTTGTACAGACCACAGAGAATACCGCAGCCTTTGTGCACGGAGGCCCATTTGCCAACATAGCGCACGGCTGCAACACAATCCTTGCCACAAAGATGGCAATGAGCCACTCAGACTACACCATAACAGAGGCAGGCTTTGGCGCAGACCTTGGCGCGGAGAAATTCTTCAACATAAAATGCCGCAAAGCCGGGCTCAACCCAAAACTTACCGTGCTAGTAGCAACAACACAGGCCCTTAAGATGCACGGAGGCATAGATGAGAGCCAGATAAAATCTCCAAACCCGGAGGGCATAAGAGAGGGGCTCAAAAACCTTGACAGGCACATAGAGAATCTTCGCAGCTTTGGTCAGACCGTAGTGGTAACCCTTAACCTCTTTGACTTTGACACCGCAGAGGAGATAGAGATTATCCGCAACCATTGCGCAGAGATGGGAGTGGCATTTGCAACCAACAGCGCCTTTGCAGATGGAGGCCTGGGCGCAACAGAACTTGCACAGCTTGTAGTGGAGCAGATAGAGAAAAACCCTTCCCAGCCGCTAAAGTTCACCTATCCAAACAATGCAGAGATACGCGCAAAGATAGAGAGCGTATGCCGCAACATTTACCGCGCAAAGAGCGTAACATTCAGCAAAACAGCGCTAAAGCAGATAGAGAGAATAGAAGAATTTGGAATGTCGGACTACCCTGTATGCATAGCCAAGACACAATACTCCTTTAGCGCAGATGCCAAACTCTACGGCTCTCCGGAGAACTTCAATATAAATATCAGAGACCTTGTAATAAACTCCGGCTCTGAGATGATTGTGGCAATAGCAGGCGACATTATGAGAATGCCCGGCCTCTCCAAATCACCTCAGGCAGAGAGAATAGATGTTATTGACGGCCAGATAGAGGGATTAAGCTAAGCAGCTCCTTGCGCAGCACCCAAGCGCTGGCGGCCATAAAGCCCAAAAAGGTATAGACCAAAAGAATCTTCTTCCTGCTGTTAGAGGACTGCATTGGAACAGATGCAGGCTGAATAACAGCAAGGATAGGATTATCCTCATAAACCTTGCCCTTGGCCACCTCCTCCTGCTGCTTCATCTGCGTATAGACCTGACTTGCAATATTAAGTTCATTCTGCAGGCGATTGCTCTCCGTAAGGACCGCATTGGAGATAAGCCCCTTGTTATGGTCCTGGAAATATGCCAGAGCATCGCTTGCTTCCCGATACTTCTTATAGGCCTCATCCGCCATCTTTGTATAGTTTACCAGATTTGCGCGTGCCTTGCTGGTTCTGTACTCTGTAACATAGCGCTGCAGGTGAGCCCTGGCAGAATCAAGCACAATTGCTGCCACAAAGGGGTCTGAAGAGGTACAGGTAATCTCAGACTCTCCTGTCTTCTTATCTACCGTCATCTGCAGACTAAGCCTCATAGCCTTAAACATATTGAACTGAGGCTTTGTAAGATGGAAGAGATCTATGCTGTCTCGCGTAATCACCGGCTTCTCCTTCTTCTCTGTAAAGAGGGAGATAATGCCGCCAAGCGCCTTCATAGGCAGAGAGGTCAGAGACCATCTCTTATCATTCTGCAAATACTCTGCATAGGTCATTCTCTCCCCCTCCTTTGTAACAACAGGCACATCTACAAGGTCTGCCAGAAATGGTGTAGAGGAGACAATATCGGGATAAAAGAGCACATTATAAGCATCGGGACCATTACTAAGCTGAAGGCCGCCAATACCAAGCATAGCCGCCATACCTGAGAGGCCTCCGCTGCGTGAAGCGTTGCTTGACTCCGGCGCAAAGGTCATCTTGGCGGTATAGATTCTGGTCTCCATAAGAGCCGCAACAAAGCCCACCAGCATAAAGACCGCAGTAATCTTTATAATCCTTCTCCTCTGCTCCCAGAGCATAAGCAGATACTTCATCATATCCACCTCTGACTCCTCCTGCACAACATCCTGCTTAGGCTCATTTGCAGATTTCTTTGCAGCAGCCATATCATCCATTGCAGCACCCTGCTGCTTCTCGTTCATCTCTTTCATAAGCTCCACTATTTAAGGTTGTTAATGAGAGTTGCCACCACCAGCATAATAGAAGAGAATGTAGAGAGCGCGGATAATGTTGTAGCTGTGGTCCAATTGCTCTCTGCCTTGCGTGGCACAACAATCTCCGAGCCCGGCTCAATCTCAGAAGCGGCCGCACTGCCACCCACTCTTTTTATCATACCGTTAGGATAGATAACATAGATATTGCTCCTCTTGGAGCGCTCTGCCAAACCTCCAGCACAACTCAGATAATAGGACAAATCTCCTTTAGGATTGTAAGTTACAACATTAGGACTATTCACATTTCCCGATATCCTTACAACATTAATATACTGCGGTACATTTATCAAATCACCCTCTCTTAGAACCAGGTCTGCATCCGAGTGCGGATTGGAAAGAGCCTTCTCCAAATCTATTGCAATAGTATAATAATCCTTTATGGTATCTTGTTTTACAAGAAGTGTATCCTTGGAGATAAGATTTTTATGCTCAATCATATCATTAACCCTCTGCTGCATCTCCAGCTCTGTCTTTGTAGCCTTTCTGGTAAGGGTGGCGGCTTTAAGATAAGCAAACTCAGTAATCCCCCCTGCCTTGGAGATAATATCGCTAAGGCGCTCGTTTCTGAGAGAGAGAGCAAATGTTCCGGCAAACTGCACCTCTCCCAAAACAGTAACATTCATAGTTGGGGTGTAGCCCGGCGAAGGCCTTACAATAACCTGGTCATAAGGTTTAAGATCTCCGTAGACTATCGTCGGTTCAGGCTCTCCGTCCACAACAAAACCATCCTTTATGCCAAATGAGAAGGTCTCAGAAATCTCCCTCTTCTTGCTCTTTGCAGTAGGGTCGTTAAGCGCCCTGTTCACATCTACCCTTACGGTAGAGGCAGAGATTTTAAGACCGCCGGCCTGAATGATAATATCCTCCAGAGTAGTATTCTCCGCATAAGGGTAATCGCCCGGAGCATAAACCTCTCCAGATACTGTTATGGTCTCCTCCTCCTTAAGGTCGTAAATGCTTGGAATATAGAGAATATCGTTCTTCTGAAGCTTAATGTTCTGCGCGGTGCCCGCCAAAAGCCCTTTAATATCTATCGGGATAACCTTCATTCTCTTGTCGGGATAACGCCTGTGAAGCACAGCCCTGTTAAGGAAGGCATCATCCATAAGGCCGCCGGCCATCTCTATAAGCCCCTTAACGGTAGAGGTCTTATCTGTGAGCTCAAAGACTCCCGGGCGGTAGAGCGCACCTTTTATCTCTATCTTATTGGCATAGAGCTGCACACTTGAGCCAACATCCACCTTATCCGCATCCATCATTGCAAAGGTTGCAAATTGCTCCTGAGGTATTGTAAAGACGCGCTTCTCCACCCCTATAGAGCGGTCTATTGTAAGCTCTCCATAATATGCATCGCCATTAAAGCCTCCTGCATAATTGATAAGGTCCGCCAAGGTCTCGCCCTCCTTAAGTTCATAGCACATAGGGCGTTTAACCTTTCCTGTAATCTTTACAATGGTCTTGAAAGGTCTTACAATAATAAGGTCTCCCTCCTGCAATCTTATATCATCCGAAGACTTGCCCTTCATAAGATACTCGTAAACATCCACATTTGCGGCAACTTTGTCGCCCCTAATTACCTGAATGTTTCTTAGGCTACCTATCTTGTTTACTCCGTTGGCCTTATAGAGCGCGTGGAATACGGTGCTAAAACTAGAGAGCGCGTATGTGCCCGGCTTTGAAATCTCACCAAGAATATTAACCTGAATTGTCCTAATCTCTCCAATTGTAACCTTTACATCTGTAGAGACATCCAGATTGGAGCTCTGCATTCCCGAATATATCTTGCTCAGTTTTGCATAGATGCGCTCCTTAGCAGCCTTAAGAGTAAGACCATTAAGGTTCACCGGACCTACAGAGGGGATATTTATATAACCCTCCGGAGAGATCTTCTGGGCAATATGGCTCTCGCTTGCGCCATAAACATCTATTACAACCTCATCGCCGGGGCCAAGTCTGTAATCTGCAGGAGTGGCCATATTTAGGCTTGGCTCAAAGGTAATTTTTGCGCCCTTGAATATCTTGCGGCCAAAAATCTCATTCTCCTTGTACGGGAAAGCCTCATCTCCTTCACCCAGCTGCTCATTATCCTCAATTGCCTCCTCATACAATTTGCTATCCTCCGCCACAGTCCTTCTCACATCCTTAACCTGCTGCACATCCTCCTTGCTCTGCAGGTTAGTATCCTTGTACTGATCCCTGATTCTCTTTAACTGCTCTTTGGTAACACCCTTTGATAGAAGCTCTGATGCAATCTGCTGCTGACTCATACCGCTCTTTACACTGGACTTTACGTATGAAACCACAGCCTCGTCCGACATCTGAGCATACGCTTTTTCCAAAGAAAAGAGTGCAGCAATTACAAATACTAGAAGACTTAATAATCTAATTTGGCAATTTCTCTTAACTCTCATTATATATACTTTTATAAAATAATCAAACTTTCGGGTTCACCCAATCTAAGCGCAGCCTCTTTGCTGAACCACACCACAACAAAGCCACTACATCATCCTACAAATGTATGCAATCTTTTCAATATAGAAAAATTATACCTACAAATTATTAACTTTGCAGATAAATTGCACACACAAAGAGAAAACCAGATATGAAAACAAATACTCACTCTTGCCAGCAGCCTTCGCAGCAGCAGCCGTGCGCTTCGGGCCACAAGCTCTGCGTCATCGGCCTCGGCTACGTTGGCCTGCCACTTGCGCGGCTCTTCTCCACCAAGTACA
>SAMEA3663025__coassemble_1215_pt1 | contig 11912 bp, 7 predicted proteins | sample SAMEA3663025__metabat2_high_PE_020 | metagenome-assembled genome bin SAMEA3663025 (sample SAMEA3663025) | pig gut metagenome | biome: pig gut; feature: pig-associated habitat; material: faeces | place: France | collected 2012
CTTGTTGCGCTCTGCCTCAATACCTGCAAGCACTGAAACATTGTGTTTGCCAAAGCTCTTGTTGAAGTTTACGGTTGTTGAAGATACGGTCTTCTCGTAGAGAGTGCTCATATCTGTAACGCTACCGTTGTCGTTTGCGCCTTTGAAGTGGATAGGGCTGTAGTAGAGGTGATCCTTTGTCTCTGTACGGTCGTAAGAGAAGATGCTCTTAACATTCAGCCACTCGGTAAGGTTTACATTAACGGTCTCGTTAATGGTAACCTTGAAGGTCTTTGACCAGTTGTTCTGGTAATCGTTATAGTAGAGAAGGTTCTGAGCCAAGCTCTGATAACGGTCTGTCCAAGGAAGGCCTGTCTTGTAGTCATCTGGCCAGTATGTACCCCAAAGGAGGTTTCTGGTCTGCATGAAGTAGTTGTCTGTTGTACTACGTGTATCGTTGTAACCGCTCTTGCTTGTCTTTGAAACGCTTGCATTGGTTGTTACATCTATGTACTTGTTAACCCTCTGCTGGAGGTTGATACGGCCTGCAAAACGGTCGAAGTTGTTTACATATACACGACCCTGCTCCTTTGTGTAAGAGAAAGAGGTGTAGTATTTGGTCTTATCATTACCGCCGCCTACTGAGAGGTCATATGTCTGATAAACAGCTGTACGGAAATAAGCCTTTTCCCAGTCGAAGAACTCGCCGTTACGGGTGTACAAGCCATCTGTACGGTCTGTTATCTTAACGTGCTCGTAAACGCCAGTTCCGTCTGTTGTGAAATCATAACCGAAGCGGTTCCACTTGCTGTTAAGCTGACGGAGGGAGTATGAGTTTGCATAAGCGTCAGACTCGCCGTCTGAGGTCTGGTAGTCGTGGAGTACCATATACATCATATCCACGTTCTCCTGAACACCTGCAACCTCGTAGTTGTCTGTTGCCCAACTTGGAGTGAGAGCTACAGAGGCCTTGAAGTTAACCTTTGTCTTACCCTCTTTTCCGGATTTGGTTGTGATGAGGATAACACCGTTTGCAGCACGTGAACCATAAAGAGCAGAAGCGGCAGCATCCTTGAGGACAGTGATTGACTCTATGTCTGAAGGGTTCATAGAGGCCATAACGTTGTTTGAAGTGTAGATGTAGTCACTCATCTGACCTGTGCCTCCTGAAATGGCAGGAACACCGTCAATTACATACAAAGGCTCGTTTGATGCGTTCATTGAACCTATACCACGGATACGGATGCTAGGTGCAGAACCGGCCTGACCTGATGTGGTGGTAATCTGCATACCGGCAACTTTACCGTTAAGCGCATTCTCGAAAGAGGCTGCAGGAACATCCTTGATGGCATCCTGTTTAACTACGGAAGCTGCACCGGTAAAGGTTCCCTTCTTGGCAGTACCGTAAGCCACAACGATTGTCTCTTCCAAAAGATTGGAATCTGTCTTGAGGCCGATGTTGATAACTGTTCTGCCTCCTACAACAACTTCTTGTGTAGAATAACCGATAGCTGATACAATCAAGACAGCGTCCTGATTACAATTGATTGAGTAAGCTCCATTTGCATCTGTAAAGGTGCCTTGAGTGGTACCTTTAATAAGAATGTTTGCAAAGGAACCGGCTGTTCGTCATCAATGCCTGTTACGACACCAGTGACAGTGGTCTGGGCATACATTATTACTGAAAATAATGAAGCTAAAACCAACAAAGCAATTCTTTTCATAGGATTTGTTTTTATTAATTAAAAGTGTAGTTGTAATACTTAATATGTACTTTCCTTTAAGGGGGCATCACAACCCCCAATTCAAAAATAAAAAAAAATTCTCATTAAACAAACTTTTGAAACTCTTTGGAAGGCTATTTCTTCAGCTCTGCAAAACTTTCTTGTTATAATAATTACAACTTTGTTTCATTGTTGATATATTTTTTTTATTTAATTTTACAAAAACATAACCTAATAACCACACTATTAACTAACAAAACTTTTTTATGAAGAGAGTCCTTTTATTATGCGTGGCGGTGATTGTATCCGTATCCGCCTTCGCACAGAAGAGTGTGACCGGTAAGGTTACAACCTCTGACGGTTCTCCGGCAGCCTTTGCAAACGTTGTTGTAAAGGGTACAACTAATGGAGCCATTACTAATGAGTTGGGAGAGTATACACTCAACAATGTAAAGGGCGATGCAGTTCTTCAGATCTCTTCTATAGGTTTCAAGTCTCTTGAAACTCCTGTAGGTGGCAGATCTGTTATTGATATCGTGCTTGAGGCAGATGCCCAACTGCTGGAAGATGTTATGGTAGTTGCTTATGGTACAGTTAAGAAGGGTTCATATTCCGGTTCTGCAGCTGTAGTTAAGCAGGATGCTATGAAAGATGCTCCAGTTGTAAGCTTCGAGCAGGTCCTCTCCGGAAAGGCTCCTGGTGTTCAGGTAGCATCTTACTCCGGTCAGCCTGGTAGTGAAGTTGAGATTAACATCCGTGGATTTGGCTCATTCAATGCCAGCAATCAGCCTCTTTATGTAATTGACGGTGTTCCTGCAACATCGGGAGACTATAGCTCCGGAAATATCTCTACAAGTTCAATGAACTTCCTTAACCCAAGCGATGTTGAGTCCATTACAATTTTGAAGGATGCTGCAGCAGCATCACTCTATGGTTCACGTGCTTCCAATGGTGTTATTCTTATTACCACAAAGAAGGGTAAGGCAGGTAAGGTGGTATCTACATTCAAAGCATCTGTGGGTATCTCAAGTTTTGCATATGACAACTATCCTCTTGCATCAGAGGAGGAGAATATAAGGTTGCACACAGAGGCTTGGACCAACTATGGTAACGATAACCCGGCAAGATGGAACAAGAGCTATGCAACTCTTAACGAGTATGTACAGGATAAGGTAAAGCAGTACTACCCTGATAAGGATGAGTCCAAATATATATATAAGGACTGGAAGGATGTGCTCTTTACAACAGGCGTATCTCAGAATTATGAGTTCAGCATTGCTGGCGGTAACGATAAATCTAAGGTATTTGCATCTATGGCATATCTGGACAACCAGGGTGTTGTAAAGATTAACTACCTGAGAAGATTCTCTACCACAATCAATGCGGAGCATGCAGTTAACAATTGGCTTAAGGTTGGTGGAACAGTTCAGTACTCTTGGCAGTACCAGAGCGGTAACCAGGATGGTTGGTCATCTAAGGATAATCCGTTCTTCATCTGGAAGGTTGTGCTCTTTGACAGATGGCCTTATGCATACAAGTCGGATGGTTCGCTCTATCTTGGCAGATTCAACTCCGGTTTGCAGACAATCAACCCTGTACAGTCATACGATGCGCAGCTTAATGATGCTTGGCAGAACCGTCTTATCCTTAAGGGATGGGCAGAGGTTAAGTTTACCGATTGGCTCTCAGCCAAGACTATTGTCAGCAGCGACTGGCTCTACGTTCACGACCGTTTCGGTTGGCTCTACGGGCACCCTAACTTCTACGCTTACAGTGAGCAGGGTGGTTATATGAGTGACCGCCATAGAAATGTGAACAGAATGGTAAGTTCATCTACTCTCAATTTCAACAAATCCTTCGGCAACCACAATATAAGTGCAATGGTAGGTTGGGAGGCAGAGCGCGAAAGATACAAACATACCAGAATAGGTAAGGTTGATTTCTCTTATATGGGCGCAACAGAGTCTGTTCTTGCCTCTACATTTGATGATGGTTATTCATACTCAAGAGAGAGCGGACTTCTTTCATTCCTCAGCAGCGTAAACTATGATTATAATGGAAAGTACTTTATTACAGGTACATTCAGACGTGATGCTTCTTCTAAGTTGAGCAAAGAGACCCGTTGGGGTAACTTCTGGTCTGTTTCCGGTTCCTGGAAATTCTCAAATGAGAACTTTGCAAAAGAGCTTCCTTGGTTGAACGACGGTAAGATTCGCGGTTCATACGGTACCAGCGGTACACTTCCTTCCAACTACTTTGGATATATGGCTACCTATAACTATACTAAATATGGTGACGGCGGTGCAAGTTATCCAAGCAATGTGGCAAATACAGAGCTTACCTGGGAGAAGAACAAGAACTGGAACATTGGTTTGGATTTGACAATCTTTGACAGATATACCATCTCTGCAGAGTACTTCAGCAAGAAGACCACAGACCTCCTTCTTGATGCAACAATTCCATCAACAACCGGTTTCACAACAACTCTTATGAACGTAGGTTCAATGACCAACAGAGGAGTTGAGCTCTCGTTGAATGTGAACATTATTGACAAGAAGGATATGTCACTCTCATTTGGAGCTAACTGGTCTACAGTGAACAACAAGATTAATGCACTCTCTGTTGAGGGCGAGGAGCAGGTTCCAAACAGCCGTACAATCTGGAAAGAGGGTTATTCATTCTACCAGTACTATGTGAGAAACTATCTTGGAATAGCACAAGAGACCTTCACAGACCTTTACGGCAACACAATCAAGGCCGGTGATCCTATCTACGCAGAGGGTTCGTTCTACAAGGCAGGTATCACAGATGAGGAGGTTGTACTTAAGGATGGTACAGTTATCAAACCGGGTGAGAATGTCCCTTATGATACATATAACTATTCACCTACCAGAAGACAGAGCGCAAGCCGTATGATTCTTGACGGCAAGACAGCTATTCCAAAGGGTTATGGCGGTTTCAACCTTGATTTCCGTTGGAAGGATATTTCATTCTCTATGTCTTGGGCATATAAGTATGGCCATTACATTTGGGACGAGGGTATTGAGCAGTTGGGAAGTGACGGATACTACTATTTCCACAGAGGTATTCTTTCTTCTCAGACAGATACTTGGTCAGAGACAAACCCTGACGGATCAGTTCCTCGCCGTGTGGCAGACAACAGCCAGGGTGGTTACTACTACTCTAGCCGCTACCTTAAGAAGGGTGATTATCTGAGACTTAAGAACGCAACAGTATCATACAATCTTCCTAAGAATTGGGTTAACAAGATGCGTATGCAGAATGTCCGCGTATATGTTGCAGGAAGCAACTTGCTTACCTTCTCAGGTTTGGATATAGATCCGGAGATTCAGTCAAACGGTTACTACAACTGGTCTATGCCTGCACTCAGAACAATTACATTTGGTCTTGAATTAACACTATAATTTTTAAGAAGAATAAGCTATGAAAAGAATATTATATACTCTATTGATTGCTGCTGGCGTAATCTCCGGCCTCTCTTCCTGCAAGGGATTCCTGGATAACCAGCCTACAGACGAGGTTGTTGCTGAGAGCGCTCTCAAGACTATCGATGATGCAAAAGTTGCAGTTAACGGTATCTATACACCTCTTAAGTATTACACAGTTTACGGCCGTTATCTTCCTCAGATGGGAGATATAAGAGCAGATAACTTCTATCCAAGAGAGGCAAGCTCCGGCGACGCTTCTATCTGGAAGATGCAGTATGAGCCAAGCCAGGGCAGTTACTTCGACCTTTGGTATGATTATTACAATGTAATTATGAGGGCCAATACAGTTATCAAGAATATTGATGCTATAGAGACAAAGAACTCTTCCGAGGAGGCTACAAAGAAGGATCTTTGGGGACAGGCTTTGGCAGTTCGCGCATTGGCTCACTTTGATATTGCTAAACTCTATGGCTATCCGTATATGAAGGATAACGGTGCCTCTTTGGGTGCTGTAGTGCTTACCGAGCCTGTTGCTCCGGCAGCCGCAAAACTTCCTAGAAATACTGTTGCTGAGACTTATGCTCAGGTAATAGAGGATCTTAAGCAGGCTATGACACTTCTCTCAAAGGAGAAGAATACAGGCCATTTCAACTACTGGGCAGCTGAGCTCCTTCTTGCTAGGGTATATCTCTACAAGGGCGAATTCCAGAATGCATTCAACGCAGCAGAGGATGTTATTGACAACTCTCCATACAGACTTTGCGAGAAGGCTAATTACCTGGATTACTGGGGAAGAGAGGGCCAGCTTGAGACAGTTCTTGAGCTCTTCATTACCTCTGACGGTGATATTGACCCTGATGGCGGTTTCTATGGTCTCTACCATTACCTCTGGTTTGGCGATGGTGCTGCAGGCGGTTATGTTATCCCTACAAAAGATTGGAGAAGCCTCTTTGACGGAACTCCGGATGATATCAGGGCTCAGTGGATCAGATACGACGATCCTAACGGAAGCGGCAAGCAGAGCGGTGAGTACTGGTTGGCTAAATTCATAGGCAACAAAGACCGCGGATATTCATTCCGCAGAAACAATCCTCGCGTTCTCAGAATTTCTGAGGCTTACCTGATTGTTGCAGAGGCAGGTCTTGAGTGCAACGAGGCTGCAAAGGCTAAACAGCGCTTCAACGAGATTCGTATAACGAGAGATCCTTCCGCATCTGAGCTTACTCCTACTTTGGAACTTGTTCAGACAGAGAGACGTAAGGAGTTCATTGGCGAGGGCCACAGATTCTTTGATGTTCTCCGTCGCGGCGGTACAATTACAAGAGATGATTCGGACCCGAAAGAGGTATCTGGTATCACCTCAATCACCTGGGACGACTATCGTTGCGTTCTTCCTATCTCTCATACAGAGAGAGTGCTCTATCAGGAGCTTCAGCAGAACCCTGGTTACAAAGAGTAACGGAATGCACTCTAAACAAAATGGGGATGACTTTGATGTCATCCCCTTTTTTGTTTCATCTTTTCTTTATTCTCCCGATCTTCAGGCGCTCAGACTTGCATTCCCTCCACGTACAGGCTTATGCCCGGCTGCAGGCTCTTTCTTATTGCGGCAGGGTCTATCTCGAAGTAGTGTATCGGGAAGAGATTTTTAGGCTTTATGAAATTGGCTGCCTCTATAAACTCCTCATCTGACATTGTGTAGGGGAGGTTCTTTGGCAGGAAGGCTATGTCTGCGCCTTTGGCAATGGAGAGTTCCGGAATAAACTCCGTATCTCCTGCAAAGAAGAGTTTAAAGCTTCCTATGCTTAATATGTAACCGTTGCCCTCTCCTTTTATGTGGAATGGCTGACCATTGCTGCGCTTGCGGTTTATGTTGTAGGCAGGGGTGGCGGTAATGTTTAATGTGCCGCAACTGATGCTCTGGCCATTCTCAAGTACCTCTATGGTGCAGTGCTTGATGCAGGATATGGTCTTTTTCATATTCTCCAAGTTAGTGGACTCATCTACATTAAGGCTGTTGGAGTCTCTGTTGAGCTTTAATGATGTGAGCTCATTCTCTATGCAGGTGCGCACTGCGTGGCTTACTACAAACTTGGTGTTTGGGGTGGCAATTGCACGGATTGCGTCGCAATCGTAGTGGTCTGTATGCGCGTGCGTAAGGAGTATCATATCTGCCTTCCTAAGCTGTGAATAGTTGGCTGTTGGAGTGTATGGATCTAGATAAATATGCATTCCCTCCCAGTTAAGATGAACGGAACCGTGACCAAGATGAGTAACTTGAAGAATGCCCTCCGGTGTGTAGAATGTAACAGGTTTATGGTATATCATAGTATGCTTGTATTTTAATATTTTATCAACTACTAATATAACAAAATTTTTTGGAATAGGAATACTCTTTTGTCATAATTGATATAACTTTGTCCAACTGAACTAAACCAATTATACCTATGTTTTACAAATCAATCTGCAGAAGGGCATTTTTACCGCTTGTAATCCTTTCTGCGCTCTTTCTTACAAACTGTTCAAAGTCTGAAGGTGGAGCGGATGTTCCGCCAGATCCGGTCCTGATTGACACAAGGCTCTCATCCTTCAATTTCCTGCCGGAAGATAACAGTGGCATATCTGCCAAATATAGTGCCTATGCAAATGGTCACACGCTCTATGTTACTCTTCCAGAGGGGGTGGATCTCTCTGCCCTCAAGCCTTCCATTACAGCAGCTAGCGATCAGGCAAAAATTTATGTGAATAATGCAGAGTACAAGAAGGGCGTAACAACAGTAAATGGCAACAATGTAATAACCGTCTCCATAAAGGATGCCAATGGGGCAAGGAATAATCTCTATTCAGTTCTTGTAAAGAATGGTATAGAGAGCATAGACAAAGAGGTATATGCCTTTATGAAGAAGTACAAGATACCCGGAATCTCCATCTCCACATCCAAAAAGGAGAAGCCTGCATATTGCTCGGGCTATGGATTTGCAGATTCAACCGCAAAGGTAAGGGTAACAACAAAGCACCTCTTCCGCCTTGCAAGTATGAGCAAATGCCAGACAGCCCTCTGCATTATGCAGCTAGTGCAGGAGGGAAAGCTTAGCCTGGACCAGAAGGTCTTTGGAGAGGGCGGTATCTTTGAGCAGGAGTTTGGCACAAAGATGCCGGATAAGGCAAAAAAGGTTACAGTAAAGAACTTTTTGGAGCACAACAGCGGCTGGACAAACACAGGCTGCGGAGGAGACCCTATCTTTAGCCAGTATAGCGGCAAGTCTATGGATTGGAGAATAAATGAGGTGGTAAACAACAAAGCTCAGAGCTATCAGCCGGGCGCTACCTACTCCTACTTTAACCTTGGTTTTGGCATTCTTGGCAGAATAGTGGAGAAGATCTCAGGCAAGGAGTTTGAGGAGTACATAAAGAGCGAAATTTATCCTAAGTGCAATATTAAGGATATGCACGTTGGAAAGGATAGAGCAGGCAGAAGAAGCAATGAGGTTATCTACTACTCCCAGAGCGGCACAAACGGCTATAATAACGATATGCAGCTTATTAAGGCTTTGGGCGGTCTTATTGCCAGCACAGACGAGCTTATGGAACTTATGGCACACATAGATTGCCAGCCTACTGTTCCCGATATCTTCACCGACGAGATTCTTGAGGCAATGTACAAGCCCTCTGCTAATTACAAGAACTATGCTCTTGGATGGAGAGTGAACCACAATACCCTCACCGACTGGAGAGCCTACCACACAGGCAACCTTTCAGGAACCACCACAGTGTGGGTAAGGGGAAAATCTACCACCTGCGGAGCCTTTCTGTGCAACTCTAGAAACTATGACGACAACTACGACACAGAGTTTCTTGTAATGGCTGCCAACATCCTTAACAGCGTAAACAGCAAATATTAAGGAGCAAAAGAGATCTTTATCTCCTACTTGACAACCCCAATCCTCATTGTAAATCAGATTGCCGTGGGAGAAGTGAACCTTGCCGAACCGTCATATTGAGGATCACCCTCACTGGAGCTCCGGTTGGGAAACGGAATCAGTATGACGCCAATGGCGATGAAATGAAATATGGCAGGAGGTAAACGAGAGTCATTACGCTTACCTCCTGCCAAGTTATAATACAAATAGTTTATGGAGTAACAGTCCAGACTGCGTTGTCAAGAGCCGGAAGCACGAAAGCATCTCCATACTTCATTGTCTTCGTTGCCGTAGTGGTGTACACGACATCATCCTCGGTGTCAACTGTTCCCTTGTTATCTGTAATTTTCAATGTGTAGGAAGTCTCAACCCCGTTCGCACTTGAGTTAAGAATGCCTGAGAACATAAGACCTCCCTTATATGCAACACCATCAATAGCATAGCCATAATCGTAATTACTTGAAAAGATACCAGATTCACTTACACCTCCAAGTTGAACTTTCAGTATTTTATCGCAACTGAATTGCAGATTGCCGGCATTGCCTGCTTCTCCATTAAGATAAAATTGGACGAAATTGCTTTTTTTCTCCATATTCAGCGTTGCTGTCAAAACACCCTTAGATACGGAATAATCAACCTTTCCACATCTAAGATACCACCCAGTGTCACTATTAATAAAGTAGTATTGTTTCCAATGGGTGTTATACTCTATCGTCTCAAACTTTCCGGGAGTATAAACGGCACAGAGCTTTCCGCTCGGTGTTGCTGCAATTTCGGCCTCCAGTCCTGCGGTCCAGGCTTCGGTCCAGGAACTTCCATCGAATGTGAGGGTAAGGTAAGCTGGAGTTGTATGATCCTCCGGCTTACCAAAGAATACATAAATCTTGTCACCGCTCTCCCAGCCAGTCTTTACCGCCTTGGTATAGGAGTTGTGTATGATGTTCAGATCAAGTTTCAAGGTCTTGGAAGCAGGTACTTCCTCCTTGTTGCAGGCAGAGAAGGCCATGAGCGCCACGCCTAAAATGGTCAGAAGTGTAATTTTTTTCATAAGTGTAATCTTTTTCATAATCTACCAATTCTGTTCTTCATTAAACGGTTTGTTAAAACTAGGCTCCAAGCCGCTGGCGCAGATGACACCTTCGATCTTGAGATTGAGAATCTCGCAATCGGGAGAGGAATAACGTTCTTTCGTGTACATAGAATAATAATTTTTAATATTTGTGTAAAAATTTATTGTTCGATATATTTTATTTGCATAAGCAAAATTACCCTTTGCTCTCCAAGTTACCTATAAAGCATATATTTATAGGTGAGGCTTTAATTATAATATTTATAGATGCTTGTGCAGGGCGGGCGGAAAGGGATGAACTGATGGCAAAATAAAAATGTAGTTTGCTGGTTATAAATACATATTTAGATGAACTTTAGCCGTAAATTAATTGAATTATTTCATTTGTTGTATGAAAAGAGCTCTATCTCATCTAGGGCTCTTCCCATTCTAGGTTTCTGTATCCTATAGCCTCCGCAATATGCGGAAAGGTTATCTGACTGCATCCCTCAAGGTCTGCTATTGTTCTGGCAACCTTGAGGATTCTGCTATAAGTGCGCATAGAGAGATGCAGGTGTTCCATAATAGCCCCAAGCCTCTCCACAGATTCACGGTCCGGCTCGGCAAACTGTTGCACCATCCGCTCTGTCATCTGGGCGTTGCAATGTATCTCTTCATACTTCGCAAAGCGCTCCTCCTGCACCTTTCTGGCCTCTGTAACACGCTTGCGAATCTCTGCGCTGCTCTCTTCCCGATGCCTCTTTTCCGTAAATTCCGAGAATTTTGGCGCAGTGAGCTCGCACTGCAGGTCTATTCTATCCATAAGCGGTCCGCTGATTCTGCTGCGGTAGCGCCTTACCTGGCCTGGAGAGCAGCTGCAGACTTTGGAGGGGTCTCCAAAATAGCCGCAGGGGCAGGGGTTCATTGCTGCCAGAAAGATGAAGGAGGCGGGATAGGTATAGCGCATACTAAGTCTGGCAATATTAACGGAGCCCTCTTCCAAAGGCTGTCGCAGGGCCTCTATGGCCGCTCTGGAAAACTCCGGCAGCTCATCTGCAAAGAGCACCCCGTTGTGCGCCAGGGAGACCTCTCCCGGCAATCCCCGGACGCCACCTCCGGTAAGAGCTACGGTGGTTGCAGTATGGTGAGGCGCGCGGAAAGGTCTCTCTTTGGGCAGCCCTTTACCCTGCTCAAGCAGCCCTAGGATGGAGTAGATTCTGCCAGTCTCCAGCATCTCCTCTTTGGTCATCTCCGGCAAAATGGAGGGAAAGGCCTTTGCAAGCAGGCTCTTTCCGCAGCCTGGACTGCCAATAAAGAGAAGGTTATGGGAGCCCGCGGCAGCTATCTCCATAGCTCTCTTAGCCCGCATCTGTCCCTTTATGTCGGCGAAATCCACATCGCACAGGCCGGAGCCGGAGTGATGCGGGGAATTGGGTAGTGAGGAGGCCAGCATAGGGGCTGCCTCATCGGGATGAAGAAGAATGGAGACTACATCTGCAAGGCTTGCGGCCCAAAAGATATCTATGCCATCTACCTCAACTGCCTCCAGAGCGGAGTCTTTTGGGAAGATGCAGGCCTTGAAGCCGCATTGGCGCGCGTGGAGGGCTATTGGAAGGGCTCCGCGCATAGGCCGCAGAGTGCCGTCCAGAGCAAGTTCTCCCATTATCATAAACTCATTCAGGCGCTCCTGCGGAAGCTCCTCCGGACCTATCTGCCCGGAGGCGGAGAGAATTCCCATAGCAATAGGGACATCAAATGCAGAACCCTCTTTCCGCATATCTGCAGGAGCCAT
>SAMEA3663025__coassemble_1261_pt1 | contig 11533 bp, 8 predicted proteins | sample SAMEA3663025__metabat2_high_PE_020 | metagenome-assembled genome bin SAMEA3663025 (sample SAMEA3663025) | pig gut metagenome | biome: pig gut; feature: pig-associated habitat; material: faeces | place: France | collected 2012
CGACCGGACATGATTCATTGCGGTAGCAAGGGGTCTTGCCGCTCCATGGTGTCCCGAACGCGACCGGCTTACCGTCAATGAGGCGGATCGCGGGGTTGTCATCGTTGAGCAGATGTGATCCCTGAATATTCCTGAGCCACATTCTCGCGTGGGTGCTTTTGCCGGTGCCGCTCTTGCCCAGGAAGGCATAGCCCTTGGATTGATTTACAACTACAGATGAGTGAATCTCCAATGTCTTTTCTGCCGCGCCGGCAAAGGCAAAGAGAAGCATAAGGGCGTTATCTACTGCAAAACGCATTGTCCGCTGAGAGCGACTAATGAATTTAAGCTTTGCCCTGGAGAGGTTGGCATTTGCAAAGAGGGTGGCAACAAAGGGCTCTTTGCTCTCCGGAGCCATATCAATAATCCAATTCTCTCCCTCTCTCTTTATAAGGAGCCTTGGAAAGCCAGGCTCTGCGGAATCAAAGAGGATCTTGCCCTCTCCGGCGGGCAACTCCTCCACTATCTCCAGAGAGGTGAGAATCTTTGCGGTAACCTCCGGCGCTTCAACTGCAAAGGGAGCGTAGTTGGGCAGAGAATTCCATAGAGCAGAGTTCTCCTCTGCATTGAGCGCAATATAATGATTTGCTATTCTGTAGTACTCTCTCATAACTCTGCAAATGTAATACATTTTTAAGCAAATGACTTATGCAAAAAAAGGCGGACAGGCAAAAAATGCCTCTTGTCCACCTTTTATTATTCTCTTTGTCTCTCTTTGAGATCTTAGTCCGCAGGTGCTATTATCTTGCCCTCACTCCACGTACATTACGTGCGCTGCTTCTGAGAGCGGCAATATCCGTAATCTTCCATCCCAAATAACCTCCTCCAATATTCTGGAGTGTATATGCACCATAATCTATATATTCTGGAGCAGATGATGAGGCTGTGACAAGAGATGAACTCCAGAGATATGCGTAGTCTGTACTTACAGGTGTATCTGATTTATCTTTGTAGCCTCCGTAAGGAATAAATAGACCATCATACTTATGATCACCATTTCCTACAAAGAGCAGTCCCTTTGTGCCCTCGTACACATAACCCTCCAGACAGTCCAGAGCCTTAAGTTCATCAATCTCCTTTTTGGTAGGCATTCTCCACTCGCTTCCCATTGTCTTGCTTGCTACATCATCTGCTGCATCAAGTACGGTAAGACCGTCTGCTGTGCCGCTTTCACTATGGGAGTTTTGTGAGACATATTTGTTGGCCTTTGAACCATTTGCATTGAACCATTTGTATGATACAGAGGCGGAGTACGCATCTGTAACACCCCAAGCGTAGTAGCCTCCAACATCTTCAGTCTTGGTTGCCCCTACATTCTTGTTTGCCCAAATTACAGAGAGACCCAAATCGCCGGATGCAAAGAATATGGACTCAGTTGGTTTATATGACTTTGATTTGCCGAAATAGACTATATTTTGCTCTATCACTATGTAAGGTGTAATCGTATAGGTCTTGCCAGGGTAGAGGATTATATTAACAAATCCGTCTCCGAGGAAGGCTCCTCCCTTACCGCCTTCTCCTCCTTTGCCTGACTCAACAGGACCCATGAATACAACCTCACCAGCCTTATTCTCGATGCGTATACCGGCGTATAACTGATTTAAGAATGAGTAACTATACTGGCACGAGTATGATTCCTCAAATGAAGCGTGAATCTCCTTTTTGATTGCATTTATATCATTTTCGAAAGTTGCAGTACAAGGAAATGAGTCCTCTTCTTTGACAGAAGTGATGGTTGCATTATAATATGCGCCAACGGCAGGCTTATTCTTTATGGTAAGTTTATCACTTGTATAGACTTTGCGCTTGTTTGTCTGTACCTCCACTATCCAGGCATCTGTCGCCCCTGCTGCAAAACCATCCATTAAGACATTGAAACTCACTTTTAGAGGAGTGGTTGCATTCCAACTTCCTGTCTCTTTGAGTATAACCTGTAACTTTTTAACCTTTCTGTCAATTGTTACACCCTGGTCTGTGGCTTTGAGAGTTCCGGCAAAACTTGTGTTGTAACTGCATACTGTCAAAATAGCGCTGGTTGGAATCTCTCCCTCTGCCAATGGTGTTGTTGTAGGTGCAGGAATATTGAATGTGAGGATAGAGGTCTTTGGTTTGAGTGTTCCCTCAAGTTCCTCTACGGTAGTAGGAGCTGTCTCAAGCACTCTCTCAAGGATGCAGTCTTTTGCAAGGTGGGCAAAGGTGCCGTTTTCGGTTTGTGTGCCGCCTCCTATTTCAACAGAGAGGTTGCTAAGATTGTTGGTGGTCTTTACATAATCCACATTTAGGCCTGTTCCAAGATGGTAGATGGAGACATTCTCTGTGTTGCCTGTCAAATCCGGAACCCCTTTCCCCTCTGCGGTAAAGACTCCCTTTCCGTCACTGCCTGTTGATGAGAGTTTATAAACATATACTTTCTCTCCCTTGGCAACAAGTATGCGGTCTCCCTTATTCCATCCCATCTTCATGGCTCCGTCTGCTCCCAATGTGAGAGTGGATTTGGTGCTCTGGTCTATTCCAAAAGAGAGGGTCTTTATCTCTCCTCCGGTATTCTCTCTCTTCTGATCCATCTCCTTGCTGCAGGAGATGAGTGCAGCTGCACAAACAATAGCTGCAAAAATGATCTTAATCCTCTTCATAGTCTCTATTACATTGCAGGTGGGGTAAACAATGGATGGTCATTATCTTTAGGGAAATCGCCAGGCTCCATGCCCGGAACATTTACAATGGAGGAGCTTATTACTCCCTGGAAGGTTAATTTTACAACCTCCATATCCGGCCCTATGTATTGGGCTCTCTTCTCTCTTTTCATAGGCAGATAAATAGTTCTAATTTGTTCTTCGCAAAATTAGAATAATGCCTGCTGATACAATATGGCGAAAAGAATAAAAATATGGCAAAAGGAGTTTTTTTAAAATGCCGGTTAATGGCTCTCACGCCATTGTTTTGGGGTTGTTCCTGTTATCCTTTTAAAAATGGAGATAAAATAGGAGGTATCCTCTATCCCGCATAGGAGGGAGATCTCCGCAACCGATTTACCGCGCTCATCACGCAGGAGTCTTTTGGCCCGCTCTATTCTCATCTCTGAGATAATGGTGCTGCAGCTCTTGCCTGTAATGGATTTTATCTTGCGGTTCAGATGTGTTCTTGTCATGCAGAGGGAGGAGGCTATTGCCTGAAGGTCTATATCGCCGCTCGCCATTCTGCGCTCAACCTCCTGCTTGAATGCATCAAGAAGCCAATTGGAATCGGGAAGAGCATCCTCCTTATCTTTTGATCCTCTCTCCAGGCCTTTTTCAGCCTCTTTAAGGCTATTTAAAGTCTCTCTCAGGCTGCCCATTGTTCTGTATAACTTGCGCCGCAGGAGACGTATTGCAATAAAAAGGATAATTGTGATGAAGATGCAGATTATAAGCAGTGTGATCTTGTTGCTTCTCTGCTTGTCTAGCTCCCTTGCAAGTTCCTCATTCTTATATTTGGCATGCAGTTCGTTGAGGGATTTCACAAGGTTGTTGTTGTAGATGGAGTCCTTAAGGTTGCTGTATGCCAGCAGATGTGAGGAGGCTACCTTGGGGTCATCCCTCATTAGCGCTCTGCTTAGTCCAAGATGGGAGCGGCATTTGTTGTAGAGGTCCCCCTTTTGTGTGAAGATCTGGAGCGCAGAGTCGAAATAACCTGCAGCAAGGCTATCCTGTTCGTAGTGCAGTGCAATATCTCCAAGTTGGTTGAGGGTTATCCCTTCTGACTGCTTGTTGCCGCAGTTGCGCAGCATCGGGAGGGCCTTAAGCAGATTATTGCGTGCGCTCTCATACTCCTGCTTTGCAATTTGTGCTGCAGCCAATTGGGAGAGGCGTATGGCAGCCTTGTCGGGAAGGCCCATCTGCATATTTATATTGTATGCCTCCTCTGCGCATTTAATGCTCTCCTCAAGATTGCCGCATTTTTGGTAAATTTCAGAGGCCATTCCCAGCCGGACTGCCAATTTGAGCGAATCCTTATCCTCCCTGCAGATGCGTATGGCCTCCACAATATATTTTTTCCCCTCCTCTGCGCTTCCCGATGCAAGAGAGATCCCTGCAAGAGTGTTGAGCGAGTAGGCCATCCTCTCCCTATCCTTCATCTCCCTGGCAATCTTGAGGGTCCTCTCTGCATATTTGAGAGCCTGCGGGTAGTCGGTTTTGCGGAAATGGAGAATGGAGATGATACTGCAGATATCTGCCTCTATCTCCGGAGTACCCGCTGTTTTGCACAATTCAAACGCCTGCTTGGCGTACTGGAGAGAGTTGGAATAGTCCTGAAGATCGAAATACCACTCGCTCGCCCAATACCAGGTGAGGAGTCTTATACTCTCTGCGCTGCAATCCGGCTTAAGTTCAACCTTGCCGTCCGAGAGCCCCTCCCTCTCTACAAGGGAGAGGAAGCGCTCTGCAGTGGCGCGTGCCTCCGTGCCGCTCTGCTGCTTGAAGCGTGTCAGCAGCGAGTCTGCGTTTTGGGAGAGTGCTTCTGCGGTAACAATAAGGGTTACTGCAAGCAGGATTGTGCGCAAAGAGATTCTCATAAATGGCGGAAGATTGCTATTTCTGCTCCTCTGCCTTGAAACCTGTCTTGTCTACAGCTGCCTTAAGTGCCTCCGGAGTGGTCTTTGAAGGGTCATACTTAAACCATACTGTTCTTGTCTTAAGGTCTGATTTGTAGTCCTTTACGCCTTTCTCAAACGGAAGTTTGGCATCCATCTTCTTCTTGCAGTTGGCGCAATCCATACCGCTTACAACAAATGTAATCTCTGCAGACTTCTTATCGTTTTTCTTGTTCTGCGCATCTGCGTTTGCAGTGAAGCTCAAAATGAATAGAGCGCTTACAATAACTGCAATAATTCTGATACTCTTCATATTACTCTGTATTTTAAATATGTAAAATTAGGATTGTTAAAACTTATTTCCAAATTGTAAGTCTCATTCCAATGTAGAACATTCTGCCCATAAGAGGACCCCAGACCATAGCTGCGTTAAACCCGTCGCTAAATGGCGCCGAGGCATCCAAAATAGGAGAATCCTGTGTATAGTCGGTTATGTTCTCTACTCCGGCGTATATATCTACGCCCCTGAATTTCTTGGTTATCTGTGCATAGAGCATAGGATAGACGGAGGATTTTCCGCCGCCCATAAACTCCGGCAGATAGACAGGACCATTCACCTGCGCTGTAAAGTCAAAGGTCCATTTGTTCATAGGTGTGGCGTACTGCAGGTTTACAACACCCTTGTAGGTAGAGGTGAGCGGCCTGTTTACCAGTTCCGGCGCCTTGTTGCCGCTGCGGTTCATTGTAACCTTGGCGTTGGTGTAGCGGAAGGTGAAGAGGGTGGTGAAACGCTCTATAGGCTCAAGGGAGAGGTCTATCTGATAGGTGTCTGTAAATGATTTGCCGCTGCAGTTGTAGATGGAGACAGCGCTTTGGGAGAGGTCCCAATCTATTACTGCCTGATTGTGGAACTGACTGCGGAAGTAGTCAAAGCTTATATAGGACTCTTCGCTTGCCCAAAGAGCAAAGTTCTGGGTAATGTTGCCTCCAAATGTCCAGGCATCCTCTCTCTTTATAGGCTCCAGTATCTCTATCTTCCTGCTGCTTGAGAGCACTCCAAGGTTGTCTGCAATTATGTGGCTGTTTCTCAGGCCTCTGCCCACTGTTGCACGGAAGATGAGGTTGTCTGTTATGCTGTATTTTACATTGGCCCTTGGCGCAACGCTCCATCCGCCGGTGGAGTGTTTCTCCACTCTTACTCCGGTAACAAGGGTAAGGTTGCCTCCATTGTCGTAAGTGTACTCGCCGTATGCGCCAATCATATTGTCTTTAAGGCCTATGACATCATTGCCCAGTTGCTGTACAGGTCTATCTACTGCAATATCTTTGCTGTACATCCTGTAGTTGGACTTAATATCGTTAATCTCTCCGGAGAGGCCAACTGTAAAGCTGTGCTTTGGGGAGAGCACCTTGTGGTACATACCGTTAAAGAAACCCATATTCTGGTGTCCGTCAAAATATTTGAGACCGTAGCTGTTTTGGGTGTCGTAATAAGAGTAATCAGCAATAAAGGCAATGTTGTCTCCGCTCTCGCCATTGAGGGGAATTCCAAGTTTTGCATATCCGCTTATGCCGGAGTTGCGGATTTCCGAACCCCATATGCCTCTGCTTGCAGCCTCTCTTGTGCTCTCCTGATTCATTCCCTTGCTATAATCCATCTGGCCTCCTACTCTTGTATCTGTGAGGGCCTTTACACCCCAGCGCAACTGCGCGTTGTTGCCAAATACATAGAGCCATCTGTTGTCTATGGACCACTGGCGGGACATTGGGTCATCTGAGAAGCTGTCGTGATTATCGTCGTGGCGTTTTGCATCGTAGGTTGCGTGTGCCATAATCACTGTGCTCAACTTGTTGTTTATCTGAATGGAACTTGCTATGTTGGCCTCAGACCTCAGATTGGAGCCTTCAAAGAGGTTAAGGTAGAAGGGTACCTCGTCTGTAGGCTTTCTGTGCTCCATATTAATCTGTCCTGTTATGCCCTCCAATCCATTTGTAACGGAGGATGGGCCTTTGGAGATTTGGATGCTCTGCAGCCACTGGCCCGGAACATAGGTGAGCCCGAAAGGTGCTGCCAATCCGCGCATTACAGGGCGGTTCTCATCTAGCATCTGGGTATATGCGCCGCTAAGGCCAAGCAATTTTATCTGCTTTGCTCCCGATACTGCATCGGAGTAGCCAACGCTTACGCTTGCAGAGTTTTCAAAGCTCTCCGCAAGGCTGCAGCAGGCCATTTTGCAGAGTCCCGCAGCAGTAATCACCTCTGTCTTTATCATTGCGCCCTTTGCAAGGTAGTTGGCATTTCTTCTGGCTGTAATGACAGCGGAGGCAAGGGTGTTGTCCTCATCAAAGAGCTCCATCTCAAGCACCTCTTCGCCGTTTACCACAATGGTATCTCTGGTAAAACCTATGAATGAGGCAACCAGAGTGCAGGTGCCCTTAAGGTTCTTTATCTCAAATGTTCCGTCGGCAACGGTATTTACCATTGTCTTTCCCTCTACCCAAGCCACAGTAGCATACTCTAGCGGCTCTTTGGTGCCATCTTTTTTATTGTAATTAACTTTGCCGGTAACCTTGTAGGCCATCATCGGGAGCACCCCCGCGCAGCAAAGGAACAGTATTGTTAAAAATATTCTCTTCATCTCTCTTTTTTATTTAAGTTTGGAACAATAGTGATGATGTGGGTGCCTTTCATATTTTACCCACAATGGCAGATTGCCTCCCGATCCCAAGTTAAGGCGCTGCCCTTACAGATTCCTTTGCATCAGATGAGATAGAGACCTATCTTGGAGAGCACCACAGACTGTGGCAATGATTCCCCTCCGGCGGTATTCCAGGCCCTTTGCAGCAGAATGGTCTGTTGCTCCAGAGCCGCCTCTGCAATGCAACTCTTCTGCAGAGTGCTTACAATAAGAAACTGCGGCGCATCTACGGAGAGGTTGTGCTGGCTTACCTGCTCGTGCGAGAGCACATATGCGGTGGTTGTGCAGCACCCGTTATGGCCCGCCTCTTTCAAATTGAAACCATTCTTCCCCTCAGGGCAATCTGAGTGCCCGCATCCGCAGAGGCCCTCCGCCTGTGGAGCGTGGCTGTGCGTATAGATGTGGCCATTGCTATCTATGTGGGAATGAAGGTATTCGCACGGGTCCTCACCAAAAAAGAGAATGACGCTCCTCTGGTGGTTATGGGTACATTCGTGCGTGCCCACACCCATTGTGCCCATTAAGTAAACGAGCAGCAAGCCAATGCTGAATGCATATGTTAGATAGCTTTTGAGGGGCTTCATTGTTACAATATTATAATAATCTTCCCGATACGTGTGGCAAAGGTAATCAAAAATTCATACATTTGCGTTTTAATTCAAATGTTTATGAAAGGATTCTTTAAAATGTTGCTGGCCTCTTTTGTAGGCACATCATTCGCACTTATTATAGCGGTCTTCTTATTTATGGGTATTATTGGCTCTATGGTGGCACTCTCCAGTTCATCGGTGGTTGCTGAGGTAAAGCCCAATTCGCTCATTAAGATAAATCTCTCCAGCATAGTCTCCGACTATCAGGAGCAAGACCCTATGGGATCCTTAAGCTCTATGGATTTCCAATCTTTGAACAATAGACCTATGCAGCTGATAGATGCTGTGAAGGCTATCAACGAGGCGGCTTTGGATCCTGCAGTAAAGCTTATTTATATAAATGCTGCAGAGACTGTTATTCCTCTCTCCAACTTGGAGGAGCTCAGGTGCGCGCTGCAGAATTTCCGTGAGATATCGGGAAAACCTGTTGTGGCATATATGAACAATCTCTATACTCTCTCATCTTACTATATTGCCTCTGTGGCAGATAAGGTCTATATGAACAGCGACGGCACTGTTATGGTAAGCGGCGTGGGCGCAAATCTCTTCTTTTTGAAGGATTGCCTGGATTGGGCAGGTGTGGATGTGCAGCTTATCCGCCACGGCAAGTACAAATCTGCAGGCGAGATGTTTGTTGCAAATAAAATAAGTGAGGCCAATAGGGAGCAGTATGAGAGCTATTTCAACTCTATGTGGGGTGTTATTGCAAGCGCAGTTGCCTCTTCCCGAGAGGTGGAGATGGATAGGTTGGACAACCTTGTGCATAACCTTGGGCTTAAGAATGCGCTCTCTATGTTGGAGAATAAACTTGTGGACGATACCCTCTCGCTCTCCGGTATGGAGGAGAGGCTCACTACTCTTATGGGGGTAGAGAAGTTTAAGGAGGTTAATATGATATCTCTTGAGGAGTATGCCTCTGTAACGGTTAAGGAGAATCTTAAGGCAAAGGAGAGGGTGGCTCTTGTTTATGCCGACGGTGAAATTGTTTTGAATGGCAAGGGCCTCTCTGCCGATAAATTGGTTCCAATTATAAACGACCTTAGGGATGACGAGAGGGTTAAGGCTGTTGTGCTTAGGGTCAATTCTCCAGGTGGAGATGCCTACGCGGCAGAGCTTATCCGCAGGGCTCTTATGGAACTTAAGAGCGCCAAGCCGCTTGTTGTAAGTATGGGAGAGTACGCGGCCAGCGGCGGTTACTGGATAAGTGCTCAGGCAGATAAGATATATGCAGATTGCTCTACTCTTACAGGCTCTATAGGTGTCTTCAGCATTATTCCAAATCTGGCTCCGCTTGCAAAGCGGGTAGGCGTGAACGGAACGGTTGTGGGTACAGGCAGTCACGTGGGTATGGCCAATCTTATGAGACCTCTGGACAAGGCGGAGGTTGACTATATGACAGAGATGGTGGAGGATGTATATGGTAAGTTTGTGAAGATTGTTGCCAATGGCAGGAAGATGAGCGTGGAGGCTGTTGACAGCATTGCTCAGGGTAGAATATGGAGTGGCTCGAATGCTCAGGAGATAGGTCTTGTGGATGAGTTGGGTACTTTGGAGGATGCAATAGCCTATGCTGCAGATTTGGCTCAGATTGAGGGGGATTACAGATTGGTAAGGTTCCCTAAGCAGCCTACTGCAATGGAGGCTCTTATGGAGATGTTTGGCGCGGCAAGCAGCGCTGCTGCAAATGTGGCAGCTGTTGCCGAGAATCCGCAAGAGGCGGTTCAGAAGATTTTTGGTGAGGCTCTCAAGAACGGTAAGTCTACCGTATATGCAAGAGTTCCTTTTATTTGCAATATGATTTATTAGTTTTACTATGCAACAGGTTACCGTTTTTGTTCCTGCATCCATAGCAAATTTGGGGTGTGGGTTCGACATCATGGGCATGGCTATTGAGAGTGCCGGTGATATTGTTAGGATGGAGATGAGTGAGGGAGATGGAATTGAGATAATCAACAAGACAGATTTTGATATACCCTGCTCTGTTGAGGATAATGTGATGACTCCATCCATTAAGGCTATGCTTCAGGATAGGGGAGTGAAGGCTCACATAAGAGTTACTCTTATGGGCAAGATAATGCCGGGCAGCGGCATAGGCTCCAGTGCTGCCTCTGCCAGCGCGGCAGTCTTTGCGCTTAATCACCTCTTGGGCAAGCCCTATGACAGCAAGCGCCTTGTGGAGTTTGCAATGGAGGGTGAGGCGCTCTCAAGCGGTGGAGCTAAACATGCGGATAATGTGGCTCCTGCGCTGCTTGGAGGTATAGTTCTCATCTGTTCATATCATCCGTTTGAGTATATTACCATACCTTTTCCAAAGGATTTCTGCGCGGTAGTTGCGCATCCTCATATTACGGTTAAGACCTCCGAGAGCCGTGCCGTTCTGCCGGAGAAGATTCCTCTGCACGATGCTATCCAACAGTGGGCAAATGTGGGAGGCCTTGTATCCGGTTTTATGAAGGGAGATATGGGTCTGGTGGCAAGAAGTATGAGGGATGTTATTGTTGAGCCTTACAGAAAGCGTTTCATTCCCGGTTTTGACCAACTGGGCGAGAGGCTAATGGCAGAGGGTGGCGAGACCTTCAACATCTCCGGTTCCGGTCCCTCTGTCTTTGCGCTCTGTAAGGATGCCTCTGTAGGCGCCAGACTGGAGGTGATTATGGTTGAGCATTTCCAACAGTTTGGAATAAAGGTGGATACCTTCCTCTCCAAGGGAGATAATCTGGGCGCTCGTGTAATTTTCTGATTAATAACAATCTATTTTGCTCCAATATATGAGATTTTACAGTACAAGAGAGAAGAATCCGGCAGCCAGGCTCTTCTCTCTTAAGGAGGCTGCAGTAATGGGACTTGCTCCGGATGGCGGACTCTTTATGCCGGAGAGAATACCTCAGGTGGATATGAAGAGAATAGAGGAACTCTCCAGTCGCTCCTTCCCGGAGATGGCAGCCTATCTGGCCTCGCTCTTCTTTGACGAGTTCTCGGAGAGCCAACTTCTGGAGGTCTGCAGAGCCGCCTTCGATTTTCCTATCCCGCTCAAATGCGTAAGCGCAGAGTCTGCGCTCTACACGCTGGAACTTTTTCACGGGCCAACTTTTGCCTTCAAGGATGTTGGCGCCCGCTTTATGGGACAGATGCTGGGAAGACTTGCAGATAAGGAGAAGAGGATAAATGTACTTGTGGCAACCTCCGGAGATACGGGCAGCGCAGTTGCCCAGGGCTTCTGGGGAGTTGAGGGTGTGGACGTTACAATTCTCTTCCCCAAGGGCAAGGTTAGCCCTTTCCAGGAGAGTCAGATGACAACCTTGGGCAAAAATATTCATCCGGTTGCCGTTGAGGGTTGTTTCGACGACTGCCAAAGGATGGTTAAAGAGCTCCTTGGCGATAAAGAGTTCAGCGCACGCCATTCTCTAACCTCCGCAAACTCCATCAATATTCTCCGATGGATACCTCAAAGTTTCTACTACTTCTGGGGCTATTGCCAGTGGATGCGAGCAACAAGCCAGTCCCTGTCCACGGCTCAGTCCCAGGCGGCTCAGTCCCAGGCGGCGGCACAGCAGCCCCTCGCATTGCAGCCGGCT
>SAMEA3663025__coassemble_1269_pt1 | contig 11490 bp, 7 predicted proteins | sample SAMEA3663025__metabat2_high_PE_020 | metagenome-assembled genome bin SAMEA3663025 (sample SAMEA3663025) | pig gut metagenome | biome: pig gut; feature: pig-associated habitat; material: faeces | place: France | collected 2012
TGGGAACACCCGTTCAGGCAATAATGGATACCGAAGACCGCGAACTCTTTGTTGAGAAACTGGACGAGATAAACGTACGCACAATAAAGAGCACCGCAGTAGAGAATGTAGAGGATGCCGTAACGGCAGCCCAGGAGCTTGGCTATCCGGTAATCATAAGAGCCGCATACGCGCTGGGAGGACTGGGCAGCGGCTTCTGCAACAACGAGGAGGAGCTGCGCAAACTGGCAAGCAAAGCCTTCACCTTCTCTCCGCAGGTACTTGTGGAGAAATCTCTGAAGGGTTGGAAAGAGATAGAGTACGAGGTGGTAAGAGACCGTTACGACAACTGCATAACAGTCTGCAATATGGAGAACTTCGACCCTCTTGGAATCCACACCGGAGAGAGCATTGTGGTAGCCCCTTCGCAGACACTTACCAACAAAGAGTACCACTGGCTTAGAGAGATATCAATAAAGATTGTAAGACACATAGGCATAGTTGGAGAGTGCAACGTGCAGTATGCATTCGACCCGGAGTCCGAAGACTACAGGGTAATTGAGGTAAATGCCAGACTAAGCCGTTCATCTGCGCTTGCATCCAAGGCAACAGGCTATCCGCTTGCCTTTGTAGCGGCAAAACTTGGCTTGGGCTACGGACTCTTTGAACTTAAGAACTCCGTAACCAGAACAACACCAGCCTTCTTTGAGCCTGCGCTGGACTACATAGTCTGCAAGATTCCGCGCTGGGACCTTGCCAAATTCCACGGCGTAAGCAGAGAGATTGGCAGCAGTATGAAGAGCGTTGGAGAGGTTATGGCAATAGGCAGAACCTTTGAAGAGGCAATCCAGAAGGGCCTAAGAATGATAGGTCAGGGCGCCCACGGCTTTGTGGCCAACAAAGATATTGTAGTGGATGACATAGAGCGCGCCCTAAGAGAGCCTACAGACAAACGAATATTCATAATAGCCAAAGCCTTTGAGGCAGGTTACACAATAGACCAGATTCACGAGCTTACCAAGATAGACAAGTGGTTCTTGAACAAGCTCTACAACATACACATTACTGGAAGCAGACTTGCAGAGGCCGATAATGCAGAGCAGTTGGATTTAGAGCTTCTCAAAAGAGCAAAGAGAGAGGGCTTCTCCGATTTCCAAATTGGAAAGATTATCTACAAAGAGAAGCTGGATACAGAGGCCGCAATGGATATAATCCGGGCAAAGAGAAAGGCAAATGGGATTGTACCTGTTGTAAAACAGATAGACACCCTTGCCGCAGAGTTCCCGGCAAAGACCAACTACCTCTACCTCACCTACAACGGCACCCATAACGACATAGACTACGGCACCGCCAACACAGGCGTAGGCAGCGCCAAGGCTTGCGCAGAGGGAGAGCAATCCATAATTGTGCTTGGTTCGGGCGCCTACAGAATAGGCAGCTCCGTAGAGTTTGACTGGTGCTCCGTAAATGCCCTCAAGACCATACAGAAGAGCGGCTGGAGGGGTGTAATGATAAACTACAACCCGGAGACCGTCTCCACAGACTACGATATGTGCGACCGCCTCTACTTCGACGAGCTTACATTTGAGCGCGTTATGGATATCTACGAGTTGGAGAGACCGCACGGAATGATAGTCTCTGTAGGAGGACAGATACCTAACAACTTGGCAATGAGGCTAGACGCCTCCGGAGTAAACCTTCTTGGCACCTCCGCAAAATCCATAGACAATGCAGAGGACAGAAACAAATTCTCCTCTATTGTAGACAAACTCTCCATAGACCAGCCAAGATGGAAAGAGCTTACCACTATGGCAGACATCTACAAATTTGTGGAGGATGTAGGCTTCCCTGTGCTGGTGCGCCCATCCTACGTGCTCTCCGGCGCAGCAATGAACGTCTGCTCCAATACCAACGAGCTGGAGCAGTTCCTCAAACTTGCGGCAAATGTCTCCAAGAAGCACCCTGTAGTCGTAAGCGAGTTTATTCAGGATGCAAAAGAGATTGAGTTTGACGCAGTTGCAAACAAGGGCGAGGTAATTGCCTATGCCATATCGGAGCACATAGAGTTTGCAGGAGTACATTCGGGAGACGCAACAATACAGTTCCCTCCGCAGAAGCTCTACATAGAGACAGCCCGCAGAATAAAGAGGGTGGCACGCAAGATTGCAAAGGCTCTGGAGATATCGGGACCATTTAACATCCAATTCCTTGCAAAGGAGAATGAGGTTAAGGTAATAGAGTGCAACCTGCGCGCATCCAGGAGCTTCCCATTTGTATCTAAAGTGCTAAAGCTCAACCTAATAGAGTTAGCCACAAAGGTTATGATAGGAGAGAACCCGCCTGCGCCAAACAAGAGTGCATTTGACCTTGACTATGTTGGCATAAAGGCCTCTCAATTCTCCTTCTCCCGATTGCAGAAGGCAGACCCTGTGCTGGGAGTGGATATGGCCTCCACCGGAGAGGTTGGCTGCATAGGCGAAGATACCAACGAGGCAGTGCTGCTTGGACTCCTCTCTGTAGGACAGCGCATTCCAAAGAAGAACATCCTTATCTCCTCCGGAGATGCAAAGCAAAAGTCCAGCCTGCTGCCGGCCTGCAAGCTGCTGGCAGAGCACGGATATAATCTCTATGCCACCGGAGGTTCTTATAAATACCTTATAGACAACAATGTACCGGCAACAAGAGTCTATTGGCCAAGCGAAGCGGAGAATGAGCCTAAGGCTGTAGAGATGCTCCAGAAGGGAGAGATAGACCTTGTGGTAAACATTCCTAAAAACCTTACTCAGGGCGAGTTGGACAATGGCTACAAAGTTCGCCGCGCCGCAGTAGATTTCAACATTCCTCTTATAACCAATGCCAGACTGGCAACCTCATTCATAATAGCCTTCTGCAAGAAGCCGCTGGACGAGATTGAGATAAAGGCTTGGGACGAGTTTAAATAACAAACCAAAAAATCAATAATATGAAGATTGATTCAACCCCTTACAAACTCTTGAATATTGCCACTGGCAGAGTATTTGAGGATAGCGGATGGATGATGGCAGACCCTCAGTCACCAACACCCTCGCTAATAAGAGCAGAATACGGCAAAAAAGAGATACAGATTAAAGAGGATTCATACGGAATCTACAAGTTTGCAGACTGGCTCCCAATCCACAAGATGCTGAAGGGCTCGTATGCTCCGGCAACATACAAGAGCGAGGCTCTGGCAGCACATCTTGGACTGGAGAACCTCTTCATAACCTTTAACGGCTGGTGGCCGGAGAGGGGCATAGAGATGCAGACCTGCTCCTTTAAAGAGACAGAGGCATTCTCCGTATGCGCAAGACTAAACTTTAAAGATAAAATACTTGTAGTATCATCTGCGGGCAACACAGCGCGCGCCTTTGCAAGAGTCTGCTCGGAGAACAACATACCTATAGTAATAACCATACCGGAGGAGAATATCTTTGCAATGTGGTTTGCAGAGGAGCTCAACCCTTGCGTAAAGGTAATATGCACCCCTAAGGGCACAGACTACTTTGATGCAATACAACTTGGCGACAAGCTCTGCCAAGACTCCTCATTCATAGCTGAGGGCGGCGCAAAGAATGTTGCCAGAAGAGATGGAATGGGCACCACAGTGCTCTCTGCAGCCGCATTTATAGGGAGGATTCCCGATGCATACTTCCAGGCAGTGGGCAGCGGAACCGGCACAATTGCAGCATACGAAGCAAACCTCCGACTGCTTGCAGACGGCCGCTTTGGCAAAACAACAATGAGGCTCATCCCATCCCAGAACGAGCCATTTACCCCAATGTACGACGCATATATGGCAGACAGCAGGGCGCTCCTTCCAATGGATGAAGATTTGGCCCGCACCCGCGCGCTGCAGATAGGCGCTCCGGTGCTCTCAAACAGAAAACCGCCTTACTCCGTAACAGGCGGTCTGTACGATGCGCTAAAGGCATCGGGAGGCACAATGAAAAAGGTAACCAACACAGAGCTCAGAGAGGCTTGCCAACTCTTTGAAAAGCTAGAGGGCATAGATATCTACTCCGCTGCAGGAGTGGCAGTTAAGAGCCTGGAGAAGGCTGTTGCTAAGGGCACCGTAAAGCCGCAGGAGACCATAATGCTAAACATAACCGGAGGCGGAGAGAAGAGATTCAAATCCACACACAAAATATATCAGAAGCAGCCGGATCTCATCTTCCCTATAGATGCAACCCCGGAGGAGATAGCAAGCAAAGTAAAGGCGCTCTTCTAAAAGCTAATCTTTTTGAAGAAGAGTACATATTATTGGCAAATTTCATTATATTTGTAAGCGAGAGAGAGAGTTAATGGGATTATTGCGCAAAATATGGGACTTCTACTACACCGGATTCAAGAGCATGACGGTTGGAAAGAAGTTGTGGGCGATAATCATCATTAAAGTCATCATCATCTTTTGCGTACTTAAACTCTTCTTTTTTAAAGCAGACTTTAAGGGAAAGAGTCCTCAGGAGCGCTCCAATATTGTAATAGAGAGACTTACGGGAGAAGAGAATACTCATTAAAACCTAAATATATGTTTTACAGTTCACTCACAGATGCCTCCAGACTGCAATTTGCAGTAACTGCAATGTACCACTGGCTCTTTGTACCGCTTACACTAGGCCTTGGTTTCATTGTAGCCTTTATGGAGACCAGGTACTATCTGCTCTGCAAAAAGGCGGCGAAAAACCCGGCAGATTCATTAAGCATACAGAACAATGCAGACTTTTGGCTAAAGACAACCAAGTTCTGGAGCACCATCTTTGCAATAAACTTTGCAATTGGTGTAGCAACAGGAATAATTCTGGAATTTGAGTTTGGAACAAACTGGAGCAACTACTCTTGGTTTGTGGGCGACATCTTTGGCGCACCGCTGGCAATAGAGGGTGTAATAGCCTTCTTTATGGAGAGCACCTTCTTTGCAGTAATGTACTTTGGATGGAATAAAGTAAGCAAGAGATTCCACCTTGCATCCACCTGGCTTACAGCAATAGGCGCAAATATCTCCGCAATCTGGATTCTTGTGGCAAACTCTTGGATGCAGCACCCTGTAGGAATGCATTTTAATCCCGATACAGCAAGAAACGAGATGGTAGACTTTGCCTCAGTGGTCTTCTCCCCTACCGCAATAAGCAAGATATCGCACACAATATCAAGCTCCTTTATGCTTGCAGCTGTGGTGGTAATTGCAATAAGCTGCTGGTACCTCCTCAAGGGCAGGGAGATGGAATTTGCAAAAAAGAGCATCAAGCTCTCTGCAATCTTTGGACTCTGCTCCGCACTCTTTATGGCCTGGTCGGGAGACAACTCGGCCTACAACGTAGCCAAGACCCAGCCAATGAAGCTGGCCGCAATGGAGGGACTCTACAACGGAGAGAAAGATGCCGCAATCTCCATATTCGGCATACTCAAACCGGGTTACGAGCAGGGTAGCGATGAGAATCCATTCTACTTTAACATAAAGGTTCCAAAGATTCTGGGCTATATGGCAAACCGCAAAGCCGGCGCCTTCACACCCGGAATAAACGATATAATAGAGGGAGGATACCAATTTGAAGATATAGATGGCAACAAATACGCCGCCAAATCCTTTAAAGAGAGGCAGTTAAACGGCAAAGTTGCAATCAAATCGCTAGAACTCTATCACTTTGCAAAACAGCAGGGAGATACCTCCAAGCTTGCAGAGCTGCGCAACATCCTGCAGGATAACTTCAAAGACTTTGGCTACGGCTATCTGAAGACCCCTAAGGAGAGCATTCCAAATGTACCACTCTGCTACTACTCCTTCCGTGTAATGGTTGGTCTGGGATGCTACTTCATACTCTTCTTCATAGCCTCGCTGCTGCTGCTCAGGGCAGAGAAGAGGGGCGGAAAGCCACTGGAAAAGAGAAAATTCCTTCTGCGCATAGCCCTCTTGAGCCTGCCGCTAATCTACATCTGCTCACAGGCAGGATGGGTTGTTGCGGAGGTTGGACGCCAGCCTTGGACAATACAGGACCTTCTTCCAGTACAGGCATCAGTCTCCGGAATTAAGGCATCTAGCGTATATACAACAGTCATAATCTTCATTACACTCTTTACAGCGCTGCTAGCTGCAGAGATAAAGATTATGTGCACACAAATTAAAAAGGGGCCTCACGTAAACGAGGAGTAGTTAACTAATAATCTGAAAACTATGGAAACTTTACAACTATATTGGTGGGCAGTGGTATCTCTGCTGGGAGCGCTTTTGGTCTTCCTGCTCTTTGTTCAGGGCGGACAGTCTCTCATATACACCATTGCAAAGGAGGAATCTCACAGACTAAAACTTATAGCTCTGCTTGGCCACAAGTGGGAGATAACCTACACAACCCTTGTAACCTTTGGCGGCGCAGCCTTTGCATCTTTCCCGCTCTTCTACTCAACCAGTTTTGGCGGAGCATACTGGCTCTGGATATCAATACTGCTGCTCTTTGTAATTCAGGCAGTCTCATACGAGTTCAGAAACAAACAGAACAACTTCCTGGGCAAGAGAATCTACGATTTCTTCCTCTTCCTTAACGGTTCGCTTGGAACCATACTGCTTGGAGTAGCAGTGGGAACCCTCTTTACAGGAGGCGCCTACATAATGGACAAACTCAGCATCATACAGGTAGATAGCCCTATAGTCTCCTCCTGGACCAACTCCTGGCACGGACTAGAGGCCATAGCAAATCCCTTCAACCTCCTGCTGGGTCTTGTAGTTCTCTTTGCCGCGCGCACACTGGGACTGCTCTACACAGGCACATACATCTCCGAACTTAAGGCAAAGTGCCACAAACTGCTTAAGGTAACTGCACCTGCATTTGTACTCCTCTTTGTGGCATTTGTGGTAGCTCTGGCGCTCAGAACCGGCTACACCTGCAACCCACAATCGGGAGTAATAGAGGCTGTAAAATACAAATACCTGCTCAACTATCTGGAGCTTGTATGGCCGCTTGTGCTGCTGCTTGTTGGTGTGGTGCTGGTACTGCTTGGTATAGGAAGCGCGCTCTTCTGCAAAAAAGAGAGCTGCTTCATAAGCAAGAACACCTTTTATATAACAGGCGCAGGCGTAGTGCTGGCAGTATGGAGCATTCTTATAGTTGCAGCATTCAACAACACCGTCTACTTCCCATCTACAGTGGCGCTGCAGGAGTCTCTCACACTGGCAAAGAGCTCATCCAGCCACTTCACACTTAAGACAATGGCCTACGCCTCCATAGCGGTGCCATTTGTGGTGGCATACATTGCTGTAGTATGGAAAAAGATGACAGATAAGAGATAAAGCACAAATATGGCAAAGAAGAGAATAAGAGTAAACCTTCTGCTAAAGATAATAATAGCCATAATACTTGGAATTGCACTGGCACCGCTTCTGCCCACAGGCATAACCAGAGTATTTGTAACATTCAACTCGCTCTTTGCCAACTTTTTAACATTCTTTATCCCGATACTTATCCTTACCCTTGTTGCCCCCGGCATTGCCGAGTTGGGCAACAATGCGGGTAAGATGCTGCTTGTTACGGTGCTGCTTGCCTACGGCTCTACCGTTGCAGCAGGGCTCCTCTCCTACTTTACCTGCTCCTGGAGTTTCCCGATGATAATTGGGGAGAACCTTCAAGCAGCCACAAATGCCGTAAGCAGCGCAACAGAGGCAAATAAGCTCACCCCCTTCTTTACCATCTCTATGCCGCCCTTCATAGATGTAATGTCTGCGCTGGTGCTTGCCTTTATGCTTGGTCTGGGAATGGCATTTACCGGTTCGGTAGCCTTGAGAAACATTATGGAGGAGTTGAGAAGAATTACAGACAAGGTTATCGCCTCGGTAATGATACCGCTTCTGCCAATATACATCTTCGGCATCTTTCTGAAGATCTCCGCAGATGAGACAATATCTGCCGTAATCTACTCATTCATAGGCATTATAGCAATCATATTTGCAATACATATAATCTGGCTGCTAATACTCTTTATGCTATCGGGAGCCATTTCAAAGAGAAATCCTGTAAAGATGCTGGCAAATATGATTCCGGCATATATGGCTGCACTTGGCACTCAGTCCTCTGCCGCAACCATTCCGGTTACATTGGCACAGACGCGCAAAAATGGTGTAAGTGAGGGTGTTGCAAGCTTTGTAATACCGCTATGCGCAACCATTCATCTCTCCGGCAGCACGCTTAAGATTGTAGCCTGCGCATACGCCGTTATGCTTATGAATGGCATCCCATCCTCATTCTCGCTAATGCTGGGATTCATTATGATGCTGGGTGTCACTATGGTTGCTGCACCGGGAGTGCCGGGCGGCGCAATTATGGCTGCCCTTGGCGTTCTCTCCTCCATACTGGGCTTCGACGAGAACCTTCAGGCGCTTATGATAGCGCTCTACATAGCAATGGATAGCTTTGGCACAGCCTGCAACGTTACCGGAGACGGAGCAATTGCGGCAATAGTAGAACGCTTCTATACAAAATCGGGAAGAGCAAAATCGGGAAGAGAGAAATATGTTAAATAAGAATTGGGAAATTTTTAAAATATATGAAGAGAGTCTTTTTGTTTTTATTGGTTGCCGCTATGGCAATCTCCTGCGGCACTAAGAAGAATGGCACATATACTCTAGAGATCTATGCCACCAACGATTTGCACGCGCAGTTTTTTGACAAGAATTACAACGGAGAGCCAAGAGGCAACTCCCTCTCCAACATATCTGCCTACATAAATGCGCGGAGGGCAGAGCTGGGCGACAGCGCAGTTATGCTTATAGATGTGGGCGATATGCTTCAAGGCGATCCTTGCGCACCCTTCTTTGCTCATAATCCTAGCGCAACAGATACAATCTACGACGGAGAGCATTATCTAGCTAACATTATGGAGTTTGTGGGATACGACCTTGGCGTTGTTGGCAACCACGACATAGAGGCCAGCCATAGCGAGTTTGACAGGCTTGCAAAAGATTTGGATTGCCCCTATCTTGGCGCCAATGTCTTTGATGTAAAGAGTGGCAAAGCCTACTTTAAGGAGTACGCCATTGTGGAGAAGGGCGGTTTGCGCATTGCAATCATAGGCCTTACAACCCACTGGATAGACCATTGGCTGGATAAGAGCCTCTATGAGGGCCTCTTCTTTAAAAATCCTGTAGAGGTAGCAGACTCCCTTCTCCCGATTGTGGCAAAGAGGGAGCGTCCAGACCTTATTGGCATTGCTGTTCATTGCGGCACCGGCAACGGAGAGGGGCTTGAGACAGAGAATCTTGGCAAATATATTGCACAAAATGTTGCAGGTGTGGATTTTATCTTTACAAGCCACGACCACACCCCATTTGCAGCCACTGTAGAGAATCTTAAGAGCGGCCAGCAGGTGAGCATTGTAAATAGCGGAGCCTACGCTCGCAATATCTCAAAGACCAGCATAAAGATTACCTACAAGGAGGGCAAAGTTGTAGAGAAGGAGATTGTTCCCACTGTTGTCTCAATGGAGAACGAGAGCACCAATCCAGATTATGACCTCTTTGTTGAGCCATACTACAACCTTGTAAAGGAGTTCAACACCAGGCAGATAGGCACCTTGGAGAGGCCGGTTGTCTTTAACGATGCGCTCATAGGCTACTCGGACTATATCAATTTTATAAATACCATACAGATTAAGCACACCGGCGCAGATATCTCTTTTGCCGCTCCGCTTAAGACCAATGTTGTGCTTCCTGCGGGCAAGGTAGATTACTCTACCATTATGAACATATACCCTTATGAGAATATCCTCTACGTTATCTCTATGACGGGTAAAGAGATTAAAGATTACCTGGAGTACAACTACGACCAGTGGATAAGGAGCATAAAGAGTCCTTCAGATACTCTGCTCAACATAACATACAACTCCAAGACTGGGAAATACCGCTTTAAGAATCCATCCTTCAACTTTGACGCAGCCAAAGGCATAAACTACTTTGTAGATGTTACAAAGCCATTTGGCCAGAGAGTGGAGATTACCTCCAAAGCAGACGGCACACCATTTGTAATTGAGACTAAATATCGAGTTGCCATTACCTCATACAGGGCAAATGGCGGCGGCGACATAATAAGCAAAGGCGCAGGCATAGATACAAAGAATATAGAGAGCATTGTTCTGGACCGCTACCCGGGCATAAGAGAGATGATATACAACTACTTCCTAGATGGAGGCGAATTCATCTACGACGCACCCGCCAACTGGGCCTTCATCCCCGCAAACCTAACCAAAGGTATGCTCAAACGCGACCTGCAATTAATAACTAAATAGAAGCACAAAACAATTAAGAATAACAGCAATTATGGAGAGAAGAGATTTCATTCGCGCAGCCATCCTTGGCTCTTTGGCAACCGCAACAGGAATAAAGAGTGCCGCAGCAGGCACGGCAGCAGGCTCATCCGCAGCAGACACCGCAGCCGGCGCAGCTGCAACCTCCGGCTCAGATGAGGCAGAGGCCTTTGCAGATGCATCCAACCAGCTTGTAGCAGTAATGGGCGGCACCCCTGAAGCAATGTACAAGAAGGGCATTGCAGAGATGGGTGGCATAAAGAGATTCATAAGCAAAGGAGATAAAGTTGTAGTAAAACCAAACATAGGTTGGGACAAGGCTCCCGAATTTGCCGCAGATACCAATCCGCAGCTAATTGGAGCAATAGTAAAGGATTGCCTTGCTGCCGGAGCGGCAGAGGTTGTTGTCTTTGACCACACCTGCGACACAGATTGGAAATCTTGCTACAAACGCAGCGGCATACAGGATGCAGTTGAGAGCGCCGGCGGAAGAATGGCATTTGGAAACGACGAGAAGTACTACCATGAGGTCTCACTCCCGGAGGGCGTACGACTCAAATCCACCAAGATACATCAAGCCATTATCAATTGCGACAAATGGATAAATGTACCTATCCTCAAGAACCACGGCGGAGCAAAGATGTCCATCTCTATGAAGAACCATATGGGCATTGTATGGGACAGAGAGTATTTCCACTCCAACAACCTGCAGCAATGCATTGCCGACATCTGCACCTACAAGAAGAGACCTGTTCTTAACATCATAGATGCGTACCGCATAATGACACAGAATGGTCCAAAGGGCAAAACAGTAAACGACACAATGGAGGCCAAGGCTCTCTTTATCTCTCCCGATATTGTAGCCGTAGATACCGCCGCAATAAAATTCTTCTCACAGTTTAAAGAGATGGATATAGAGCGCGTAGGCCACATAGGATTTGGCGAGAAGGCCCACCTTGGAACAACCAAGCTGGATACCCTTAAGATTAAGAGAGTCAAACTCTAACTCGGCAGTAAGCGCGGTTCTTGTGCCACCGGTCGCAGGGCTACGGTTTCAGGCTAGCGGCCACCTGCACTGCGGACACCAGCGCCACTGCGGATACCGCGCCACTTCAGCCGGTGCCACTGCTGCCAGCGCAAAAAAGTAAAATAATATGAAGGGACTAAAAATATTTAGAGTAATAGCAGCAACAGCAATATTCATAGCTG
>SAMEA3663025__coassemble_1277_pt1 | contig 11452 bp, 12 predicted proteins | sample SAMEA3663025__metabat2_high_PE_020 | metagenome-assembled genome bin SAMEA3663025 (sample SAMEA3663025) | pig gut metagenome | biome: pig gut; feature: pig-associated habitat; material: faeces | place: France | collected 2012
CAGAGGTGCCTAGAACAAGGATTCGCGCGCGCGGTGATTTGCTGGAACGCCGCACCCGGCCAGGCGACAGCCTTATCACCCATCGGACACCTGCATCCTGGCCAGGCGGCAGCCTCATTCGGCGGAGATACGGAGGTGGCGTAGGCAATCGGTGCAGATGGGCCGAGAGATTTGCGTCTGTCTGAGCAGCAGCTCAATGTTGCAGCAAAGAAGATGCGCACATATATTATCAGGTGTGGCAAAGGCCGCACGCCGCAGCTGCGAGTTAGCAAATCCGGCCCAGGTGCGCCAGATTGCTAGCCAAACCGGAGTACTCTTCTCCGCCGGATGAGGTTTGTTGCTGGCCAGGGCACCGTGGCGGGGCGCCGTGGCAGAGCGTCTGCAGAGAGGCGGCGTTGTGGCAGAGATGCTGGCAGCAGCGTGGCGAATAGCTATAGGGAAGAAACTGCTGCCAGGGAGAGCCATCGGGAAGAAGCTGCTGGCCGGGACGCCGTGGCGGAGAGACTGGCCGGGGCGCCGCTGCTGCACCATCGGGAAGAAATCGGGAAGAACCTGAAAAGCACCAGGAAGCCTCACACGGAACTTTTGGTCGAAGAGGGCGAGGAAGATAGCATCCTTTTTTGTAACTTTGGCGGGAAGATGTAATTGGGTTAACTATGAATAGATTAGCATACAGGTGTTTGGCGGCTGTTGGTCTCTTGGCGGCAGCGCTCTCTTTTAGTAATGTGCAGGCACAGCAGGTTCATCAGGCTAAAGTGGGTCAGCAGATTCACAGCATCTCTACCTGCCCGGGTGAGGATTGTTCTAATGAGATGATTATCAGTTGGGGCGCAGATACTTCTGTGCAGAGTTGGCTGCTCTGGAGCAAGGCTTCTGACAAAGGTTGGAAAAGAGCAAAAAGGGAGAATCCAATCTGGTACAGGACAGAGATTTACAATGGGAAGTCTTCTAAGAGAGCTAATAACGAGAATTTTTTTGAAGAGGTAATCTTTAATAAATGTCGGGTTAAGCTTAGCGAGCTGGAGCCTAACACAACATATAAATATATGATAGTAAGCAGCCCAGCCGGCAGAGGCACAAGCACCAGCGCAGGGGATGCAAGCACCGGCACCTATACCTTCAAGACTGCCGGGGCAAAGGAGTGGAGCGCCTGCATTATCTCCGATTTCCACAACTACTCCCCTATTCCGGGAAGGCTTGAGGCTGCGGATAAGATGATAGGAAAGATTAAAGAGTATGACCCTTCAATGGACTGGGTTCTGCATCTTGGAGATATCTGCGCCTGGGGCGGAAGTTACTCTTTCTGGAAAAATCTCTACGGTATGCAGTGGTTCAGAGATTATATGTGGGCTGGGGTAAATGGCAATCACGACAACATGAGTCGCAAGTATGAACTTACCAACGAGTATTTCAGAAACTCCGCCGCCTACCCGCTTAATGGGTATCCGGGAGAGATGGGAGTCTGCTATTGGTTCAAATATGGAGAGGCTCTCTTCATAATGCTCAATAACGAGTCTATGCGCACACAAAAGGGATTGGAGGCTGCGCAGGAGTGGTTCAAGAGCGTTATCAAGAGCAATCCGTCCAAATACATAATTATCTGCGAGCACTATCAGTGGTTCTTTGGAACAGACGGAGCAGACTCGCAGATAGCCAGATGGAGCCAGCTCTTTGACAAATACGGAGTGGACCTGGCCCTTGCCGGCAACAATCACATCTATGTGCGCACCAATGCGCTCTACAACAAAGAGGAGACAGATGGCAGCAGAGGCACAGTCTACATCCAAACCCCTTCCAGCGACAACGAGCGCGGTCAAGCAATGAAACCGGAGCTAACGCACAACAAAGAGATAATCAAATGTCGCTGGACCGAAGGGCCAAAGACTGTGGGCGCAATGAACATAAAGGTCTTCCCGACACATATGGAGCTTGCTCTGCTGGATCGCAACGGCACTGTTATAGACACTGCCACAGTAAAGGCAAAGCGTTAAACAAAATAGCAACTACAAACAATAGCTAAAACAATGGTTTACAAACATATAGTAATGTGGAAATTCAAGGAGCAGCACAATGGAAAGAGCGCCCTTGAGAATGCCAGATGGATGAAGGAACAACTGGAGGCCCTTGTGGGAGTAGTGCCGGAACTGCTCAGCGCAGAGGTAGGCATCAGCCCAGCCTTGGAGCAGTCAGCAGCAGCGCCAAGCAATGCAGCAGCAGCGGCAGAAGCGCCAGCACCGGTAGCAGCGCCAAGCAATGCAGCAGCAGCGCCCGCACCGGCAGCATCGGGAGAATATGATGCCTGCCTGGTCTCCACCTTTGCCTCTCCGGAGGCGCTTGCAGCATATAAAGTCCACCCAAAACATAAAGCAATAAGCGCCTACTGCAAAGAGGCAAGGCTTAAGAGGTTAGCCTTCGACTGGTGGTCGGAAGAGTAGGAAAAGGCGAAGGAGGCAAAGTGGTAAAAGAAGAGCTATGGCAGACAATTATTTGGAAAAAAAGATGGAAGAGCATAAGGCGCTTCCCGATAGAAAGAGTTTTAAGGCTGCAAAGAAGAGTCGCAAAGAGGGGGCCCTCCCGCTTGATTCGCTGCTGATTAGGAACAGGAGCTGCAGGGGATATGACTCCAACTATATTGTGAGCAAAGAGGAGCTGCTGAAGATTGTGGAGGTTAATACCAAGATAGCCTCTGCAAGGAATCAGCAGGTTTTAAGATTTAGGCTTGTCTATGGAACTGAGGCTAAAGAGGTTACCAAAGCCATTAAATTGGGAGGAGCCCTGCCCGAACTAAACTTGCCCCTGCCTGGCACAGAGCCGAATGCCTACATAATAATCTGCACAGAGGAGCCTAAGGGAAAATGGGTAGATATAGATTTGGGAATAAGCGCGCAAAGCATGCTCCTGAAGGCAGTTGACCTGGGGCTTAACGGCATCTGCATAGCAGCATTCAACAAGGAGAAAATCAGCGCACTTGTAAATGGCAGCAGGCAGATGGAACCGCTGTTGATACTTGCCATCGGGAAGAGCATAGAGAGGTTTCAGCTGCTCCCGATAGGGCAGGAAGATGAGCATAACTATTTCAGAAAGAATGGAGTGCACTTTGTTCCAAAGGTGCGCATAGAGGATCTTTTGATATGGACCAACCAAAAATAGAGCGGGTGCTGCGGTTAATGTGGCTGCTTACCGCAAACGACACCTATACCATAGAGGAGCTTGCAGGTATGCTGGATACCTCTCCAAGAACAATCTACAGGTATCTGGATACCTTTAAGGAGGCGGGATTCTCTGTACGCAAGCATAAGGAGCACTACTCCCTTACCAAGGAGAGCAAATATTTTGAGGAGATTTCTCAACTTGTGCACTTTACAGACGAGGAGGCGCTCATATTCAACAAATTGCTCGACGGGCTGGACAACAGCAATTTACTGAAGCAGAACCTTAAGAGAAAGCTGGCAAGCGTCTATAACTTCTCCGGAATGGCAGACATTGTGGCAAAGGGGAAGGACTCAAGCAATATACATCAGCTGATTATGGGTATAGAGGAGAAGAGAATCTGCATTCTTAAAAACTACTCCTCATCCCATACAAGAATTACAAGAGACCGCCGCGTAGAGCCATTCAGCTTTACCACAAACTATGTTGGAATCTGGTGCTACGACCTTGACGACAATTGCTGCAAGATATTCAAGACCTCCAGAATAGAGGATGTGGAGGTAACCACTAAAGAATGGTTGCACGAAGAGGAGCATAAAGAGGCGCCTATGGACATCTTCAGGATGACAGGTCAGCTGAAATGGGACCTGAAACTGGAGCTGGGAATGACCGCGCACAACCTTATTCTGGAGGAGTATCCCCTCTCAGAAAAGTACATTACAAGGATAAACAGCCGCAAATGGAGACTGGAGACCAAGGTGAGCAGCCTTGTTGGTGTAGGGCGCTTCTACCTTGGCCTGGCAGATGATATAAAGATTATCTCTCCAAAAGAACTTAAGGAGTACATAAAAGTCTTTGTCACAGACAATCTCTTAACTATAATGCAGAAATAACTGCACAATGCAAAGCTTGCTGCGCAATGCAGGAATAGCAGTGCAATAAAGAACTAGCTGCGCAATGCAGAGCTAGCTATAAATCCATCCCGTCCAGCGCTGCAAGTGCGGCGCAACCTACGCAGCCAACAAGGCAGATGGTGAGAATAATACAGATAAGCATCCAGAGAAGAGCAGCCTTGCTATAATTCTCCCTCTCATCCTTATTTCCGCCAAAAGCCCAGATAAAGAGCATAATTATATTTAAAATAGGAATGGATGTTATAAGAAGGGTAATGAGCCAGGCGCCCACGGTCATAGGCTCCTTTGCCGGCTGTTGCGGCACACCCTGATACTGGACATACACCGGATTTACATTCTGATTCTGTTGTGGATTCACAGGATTACCGTTTTGATCATAAACTTGCATAGCTTTAAAGGTTAATTGGGTTAATAGCTCCGTTAACTATACAAATATAACTTCTTTTGCCCCGCTTGACAAACAATTTTGTATTTTTGCATCAGAAAGAGTGAAAGAGTATGGGTGTTGTAATTCCAACAGAATTGGGCACAGAGAAGATCTCCAGCCTGCTTAAAAAATATGCATTGCCTGCCATAATAGCAATGGCGGCATCATCGCTATACAACATTGTGGACAGCATCTTCATTGGGCAGGGGTGCGGACCTCTTGCAATTGCGGGACTTGCCATAACATTTCCTCTTATGAACCTTAGCGCCGCATTCGGCACACTGGTGGGAGTTGGCGCATTAACCACAATCTCTGTCTTTCTGGGTCAGCGCAACTACGAAGCGGCACAGAGGTCCTTCGGGAATGCCTTTGTAATGAATGCCATAGTGGGCATAATCTATATGGCGCTTGTCTTCTCTCTGTTAGACCCCATACTGCTCTTCTTCGGGGCAAGCGAGAACACCCTCCCCTACGCAAGAGACTATATGTTGGTAATACTTTTGGGCAATATCATAACCCACGAGTACTTTGGGCTCAACGCCATAATGCGCGCATCGGGAATGCCAAAAGAGGCAATGTATGCCACCCTCTTCACAGTCTTTAACAATGCCATACTGGATGCCCTCTTCATACTTGTCTTCGGGTGGGGCATAACCGGAGCAGCGGCGGCCACAGTGCTCTCGCAGTTCCTCTCGCTCTGCTGGATAATGTATCTCTTCTCCAACAAAAAACGCATAATACACTTCCGCAGAGGCATATACAAACTCAAATTCAGATTCATAAAGGATATGATTTCTGTGGGAATGGCGCCCTTCCTTATGAACAGCGCCGCCTGTGCAGTGGTTATAATCATAAACAAACAGCTCTACTACTACAATGGAGACCTTGCCATAGGCGCTTATGGAATAGTAAACAGAGTACTCTTCCTCTTTGTAATGGTAGTGCTTGGACTAAACCAGGGAATGCAGCCTATTGCAGGATTCAACTACGGAGCGCGCAAATACCAGAGAGTTACCCAAGTGCTCAAATACACAATACTCGCTGCAACAGTAGTGCTTACCGCAGGCTTTGTGGTATGCGAACTCTTTGCAGGAGCAATATCCCGATGCTTCACCACAGACCCTCAGCTGGTGCAGATGTCTGCAAAGGGAATGCGCATAGCAGTAAGCTGCTTTCCCGTAGCGGCCCTCTCTATGGTAATCTCCAACTTCTTCCAGAGCATAAGAATACCATCCAAGGCAATCTTCCTCTCGCTCTCCCGACAGTTGATAGTGCTGCTTCCCGCCCTCTTCATACTGCCACCAATCTTTGGAGAGGCCGGAATTTGGATGAGTCTGCCCCTCTCCGACGCATTAGCCAGCATAATAGCCATAATTTTGTTAAGAAACCAGTTCAACCACTTTAAAAAGTTAGATAATGCAGAGTAACAACCAGCAGAAGAGTGCCCCAGAGGCTCAAAAGAGATTTTTCATAAACATAGGCCGAGAGTTCTGCTCTGGCGGACTCTCCATAAGCGAGCAGCTCTCCAAGCGCTTTGGCATACCCTACTACGACAAAGAGCTGTTGAATATGGCATCCCAAAAGAGCGGCATAAGCCACGAGTTCTTTGCCAATGCAGACGAAAAGCCTAACAGGTTCAAGCCAATCTTCTCCGGGCTGCCCGGCATAAGTTCTGTAATTGGTTTTGCCAACTACAACTCCGAGTGCATAATTGGCGGAGACAGTCTCTTTAACATTCAGAGCGAGGTTATAAGGGAGATAGCCGAGCAGGGCAGCGCAATCTTTGTGGGCAGGTGCGCCGATTACATACTCAGAGATTTTCCGAATATTCTCAATGTCTTTATCTATGCCGATATGGAGCAGAGAGTAAAGAATGCCAGGGCAACCGAGCGCTTCTCCAGTACTCCCGATATGACAGACCGCCAGATTGCAGATCAGTTGAGAAAGTTTGACAAGAAGCGCGCAGAGTACTATAACTATTACACCGTAAAGCGCTGGGGCGAGAAGGAGTCGTACCACCTCTGCATAAATGTCTCAAAGGTTGGTGAGGATTTTGCGGTAGAGATGATAGCAGCGGCAGCCAAAAAGATTTTTTCACTGGAATAGAGAGCAATATGAGAGAGAGCGATTGGCCCATAGCGGCACTGATATATGATTTTGACGGCACATTGGCTCCCGGCAATATGCAGGAGTACTCCTTCATAAATGCCATAGGCGAAGAGAAGGAGGAGTTCTGGGAGGGGACACGCATAATGGCAGAGGAGCAGGATTCGGACAACATACTTGTCTATATGCTCTCTATGCTTCAGAAGGCCAGGCAGAAGGAGATACCCATCACCAAGGAGAGTCTGCGCAAATGGGGAGAATCCATCACCTTCTTCAACGGAGTGGAGAGCTGGTTTAAAAGAATCGCGGAATTTGGCAAGGAGCAGGGAGTTATTGTAGAGCACTACATAAATTCATCGGGATTAAAGGAGATTATAGAGGGCACGCCTATAGCAAATGAGTTTAAAGCGCTCTTTGCCTGCTCGTACTACTACGATGATGCCGGAAATGCAATGTGGCCCGCCTCTGCTGTAAACTACACTAACAAGACACAGTTTCTCTTTAAGATAAACAAGGGCATCTTCAGCATAAGCGACTCGGTAAAGATAAACGAATCCATACCGGAGGAGGAGAAGCGCGTTCCCTTTAACAATATGATTTACTTTGGAGATGGAGAGACAGATGTGCCATGTATGAAGCTGGTGCGTCAGATGGGGGGCTCCTCCATTGCCGTCTACGAGCCGGGCAACCACAAAAAGGAGGAGATAGCAGAGCGGCTCTTCAATCAGAGCAGAGTGGATTTCTTCTCCCCTGCCGACTACTCTTCGGGCGCAGATTTGGACCAGCTGGTAAAGGCCATAATCTGCAAGATAAAGGCAGACGACCGTTTGCGCCGCCACCGCCAGCGCCTGCTCAAAAAATAGCCCGCCTGGTGCAGAGAGTACCAAGCGGGCCAAACCCAATAAAAACCTATATGAAAAAACTGATTCAACTATATAACAAACATAGTTGAAAAAAGGTTTACTCTATTACAGGAAGTTTTTCACTTGCCTCCTTTGTTGTCATTGCTCCAAAGTGCCACCACTCAGAAGGCTCCACAATCCAGCCAGCCTCCACCATTATCTCTCTTAGCAGCTGTCTGTTCTTCAGTTCTCTGTAGGTTATCTCTCCGGATTTGAAGAGTTCCTCCTCCTTATCCACTCTTGCCCTATCTCCAAAGTAGTCGTACTCGGAGCCCATAGGGAGAGGATTGCCTGCGCAGTCGCAAAGAGTAAGGTCCACTGCAATGCCAAAGTTATGAGGTCCGCCCTTGCGTTTATTGGGATTGGCCACAAAATCCTCCAGATTTGTTCCCTCTACAACTTTCCACATCTCTCTCTGTATAGAGACAGGTCTTACGGCATCGTAGATAAGAAAATGGAGGTCCATCCTCTTCTCTCTCAAAATCTCCTGCGCTCTCTTTAGTTTCTTATAGGCAGGCTCCGCCAGAAGCGCCCTGTCCAAATTCTTATAGAGAACCCTTCCCATAAAGTTGTAAGGTGTGGAATATACCAGATAGACATCAAGCCCCGGTATGGAATCCATAACATCTATCAGGCCCTGCGCCTTAAGGGAATTAAGGTAATCTGCCTTCTCTGCATTGCACTGCGGCTGTCTATGTGCATTGCACTGCTGGCTGCAATGTGCCTGACCATCTGCGTTGCACTGCGCGTGGCACAGCTGCTCTCCATCTGCGTTGCACTTCTCCTTACAAGTAGAGGAACTCTGCCCGGAGCAGCACGAGAATGCAAGCAGAGCTGAGACTAAAAGTAATACTAATTTATTCATATACAAGAAATTGTGTTCACATACAATAATTCAAAATTATAAAGAATATCTGTAAATAGCAATTCCCTCAGGGCAGAAAATTCTCGGGCGCACCCTGCAGCTTGAATATGGTAAAAAAACTCATTACCTTTGGCGACACAAAACAAATTAGAGCAACATGTCAAAATCAAAGGTCTATTTTACCAACTTCAGAACATCCACAAGCGTAAGTCTGCTTAAAAAACTTAAAAACCTGCTTAAAGCATCGGGAATAGAGCAATTGGATTGCAAAGACAAATTTACTGCCATCAAGATTCATTTCGGCGAGCCGGGCAATATGTCCTATATAAGGCCCAACTATGCTAATGTTGTTGTAAAGGTGCTACAAGAGATGGGCGCAAAGGTCTTCCTTACAGACTGCAACACTCTCTATTCGGGAGGAAGGTCAAATGGAGTGGACCACCTCTTTGCAGCATCGGCAAATGGGTATAATCTGCTGCAGGTAAATGCGCCAGTTGTTATTGCAGATGGCATTAAGGGCACGGAGTATGTGGAGATGCCGGTAGAGGGCGGCGAATATTGCTCTAGCGCAAAGATTGGAGCAGCTGTTGCCAATGCAGATGTGATTGTCTCTATGTCGCACTTCAAGGGGCACGAGATGACCGGCTTTGGCGGTGCCCTTAAGAACTTGGGTATGGGTGCTGCAAGTGTTGGCGGCAAACTCTTCCTGCACTCGGAGGCTCAACCTGAGATTGCAGAGAAGGAGTGCGTATGCTGCCGTGCCTGCGAGAAGCACTGTGCGCACGATGCCATTCACGTAGATAAAGAGGTAAGGCACTCTGCGGTTATAGATTATACAAAATGCGTAGGATGCGGCCAGTGCGTGGCGGTGTGCCAGTTTGACGCAGCACGCGTTGTGCACAACTCCAGCTCCAAAGTAATAAACTACAAGATAGCAGAATATACCAAGGCAATACTTGCAGATAAGCCTCACTTCCACATTGCAATGATTATGGATGTCTCCCCTGAGTGCGACTGCTGGGGAAGCAACGATGCCGCCATTGTGCCAAATATCGGAATGGCCTGCTCTACAGACCCAGTAGCGCTAGATATGGCCTGCGCAGATCTGGTAATGGGCGCCCCTGCCATTCAGGGCACAATGTACACAGACAAATACAAGTCTTATGTCAAGAGCACTCCCGACCAATACAGCTGCAACTGCAACGGAGAGAACGACAAGTTCTTCTATATGCACCCAAGCACAGATTGGAAATCGGGCCTGCTGCACGCAGAGAAGATTGGCCTTGGCAGCACAGAATACGAACTCATAACCATCAAATAATTGCAGCAGCACCTGCACCGCGCTGGGCTAGCACAAGAATTGCACGGGAAGCACGCTGGAAGCCTGCTAGCACCAGCACAATAAATAAATCGGGAAAAGAATGGAAAAGAGAAGAGATAGCGCCATCGCATACATAATACTTGCAGATGGCTTTGAGACAATTGAAGCACTCACCCCGCTTGATGTTCTCAGGCGATGCGGAGTGGAGGTAACAACAATATCACTCAACAAAACACGCGCCGTCCGCTCATCGCACGGCGTAACAGTAGAAGCAGATGCCACAATGGAAGAGCATATGCTCAAGCGCAACAACGCAGGCAGCAGTTCTACCGTGAGCAGCGCAAGCGGTAGCACCAACACCAGCAACGCAGGCAGTAGCACCGGTGCAGGCAGCACCAGCGCAAGTGACACCAACACCACCGCGAGCAGCAGCATGCGCCAAGCGCTAATTCTTCCCGGCGGCTACCCAGGCTACAAAAACCTCTGCGAATCCGCTGAAGTAGGTGCGCTCATAACCCAGTTCCACAAAGAGGGCAAACTGCTCTGCGCCATCTGCGGCGCCCCAACAGCACTAAAAGCCAACCAAATCTGCCGTGGCGCGGCAATCACCTGCCACACAAGCGTAAAAGAAGAACTCACAGACTACTACAGCATCCTATCAAGCGCAGTAGTAAAATATATGAACATAATAACCGGAATGGGCGCCGGCAGGTCACTAGATTTCGCCTTTGCCATAGCCGAATCACTCACCTCCAAAGAAAAAGTAGAGGAGATAAAAGCCAAAATGGAGATAATCTAACATTTGCTCCCCTCTCTGCGCGCTTTGGTCTTCCCGATAGCACAATGTTCCACTTCAAGTGCGCAAAATTGCAAGCGACTTCGCAGTTACATACAGCATAATTGCGCGCTTCCCGATGCCGATGATTTGGCTCTACGCGCGCAAAACTTCAAAATTGCAGACTCCCGATGCCGCACATCAGCTTCACGAGCACAAAAACCCCAATTTTGTGCTCGAAAAGCTCGAAAACAGGGTTTCCGAAGGCTAAAAGCGCACAAAAACCTCGATTTTGTGCTCGAAATGCCAGAAAATGGCGGTCCCGAAGGCCGAAAGCGCACAAAAACCCTGATTTTGTGCTCGAAATGCCCGAAAACAAGGGTTACAAACCCCAAAAGCGCACAAAAACCCCGATTTTGTGCTCGAAATGCCCGAAAACAAGGGCCCCGAAGGCCAAAAAAGCACAAAAACCCAGATTTTGTGCTCGAAAAGCCAGAAAATGGGGGTTTTGGAGGGTAAAAGCGCACAAAAACCTCGATTTTGTGCTCGAAATGCCCGAAAACAAGGGTCCTGGAGGCCAAAAAAGCACAAAAACATCGATTTTGTGCTCGAAAGAACAGGGATTGTCATCGGGAAAAGAAGTAATTGGCATCGAAAAGCGCAACCGTTGCCTTCCTGCAAATCACCGCGCACACTTTCAAAACATAAACATCTAATACACAGGTAATTAAATTTGATGGCCGTGCTCGATGAGCTCAAATCGAGGCCACCGCGCGGGCCAATGTGCCCCAGAGGTGCCTAGAACGGGGATTCGTGCGCGCGGTGATTTGCAGGAACGCCGCATCCGGCCAGGCAACAGCCTTATCACCTATCGGACACTTGCATCCCGGCCACGCGACAGCCTTATCACCCATCGGATACCTGCGCCCCAGCCAGACGACAGCCTCATCCGGCGGAGATACGGAGGTGGCGTAGGCAATCGGTGCAGATGG
>SAMEA3663025__coassemble_1280_pt1 | contig 11437 bp, 9 predicted proteins | sample SAMEA3663025__metabat2_high_PE_020 | metagenome-assembled genome bin SAMEA3663025 (sample SAMEA3663025) | pig gut metagenome | biome: pig gut; feature: pig-associated habitat; material: faeces | place: France | collected 2012
GGCGCAAAGCAGCATCGGGAAGCACTAGCCTAGAGTGGAGAGCCACCTAGGGTGCCACCTGCCGCCAACTGGCCTGCACTTGCAACCTGGCGGAGGTTACTCCTCTTTTGTTCGGACAAAGAGTCTCTTGACCATCTCTGTTTCTGAGAAGAATTCTATTGCAAAGACTCTGATGGTGGTGTATGCAGGGACAGCAATGAGCATACCGATAATTCCTGCTATTTGGCCACCTATCATTATTATCAGGAAAATCTCAAGGGGGTTGGCCCTTACGCTGCTTGAGTAGATAAATGGTTGAAAGATGAAGAGATCCAGCAGGTGGGTTATTGTGAAGACCGATACCAACTTGATAATTATATTTACAAAGTCACCTGCAATGCCTGAAGTGCCCGATATGCCTGCTGCGCCCGATAAACCTGCTGCGCCCGATAAACCAACAGCATCTGCTGCGCCTGCAATGCCTGCTGCGCCTGTTTCGTATATGGAGAAGAGGCCAACTATGGTGCCTATGCCTCCGCCTATCCAAGGGCCTATGTAGGGTACTACATTAAGTATTCCGGATATGAGCGCCAGGATTACAGAGAGGCCAAATGGGAGATGGCATATAAAATGCAGGCCAATGGTGTTTAGGGCTGTTATAAGGATTGTCTCCAATGTTATTCCGGTGAAGTATCTTGCAAGCAGGTTCTTTATGCTGGAGAGGGCGCGTACAGTGTTGGGGTGGTATTTCTCCGGAACAAAGAGAAGTATCATCTTTTTGAAGGCCTGATTGTCCTGCAGGAAGAAGAAACTTACAAAGAGCACCATAAAGAGTCCAACCGTAAAGTTTATCAGGAAGGTTGTTATGGATGAGAAGATATTGGTAAAGATATTGAAATTAAGAAGCTGCTTTACGTGATTTGCCGCCATGGATTGGAGGGTGATACTCTTGTCCATTGTAGGGAAGAGCTGATGGAGGCTGTCGTTCCACTCCTTCATTGGTCCTGCAAGTTTTTGCGCAGTGGCCTCAAGGTCTATTGCGCCTATGTGTGAGAGCGCAGAACCTAAAAGAGGTATAAGCAGATAGAGGAATAAGACTATTGCGCCGCAGATTATTACAAGTGTTATGCTTGCCGCAAAGGATTTGTTCAACCCCACTCCATTAATCTTTATTCTGTTAAGCAAGTTCATTATTGGTTGTCCTATAAGGGCTATGAAGGCAGCTATGATTATGCTTATGATTATGGATGAGAAGTACCATCCAATGAAGAAAATTGCCGTGCAGACAGCAATGATGATGATGTATTTGGCCAGTCTGTTCATCTTCTCAATTATAATTCCCTCAAAAATAGTAATTTTTTGTATTTTTGTTTCTATATGAAAATGATGATTTGATATGATAAAGAGAGTTTTTGTCTTTAGCCTTTGGGCGCTGGTTATTTTTTGTTTAAACCTTACTCCGGCACAGGCGGATGAGGGAATGTGGCTGCCTTCGCAGATAGCCAAGAAGATTGTGGATATGCAGGCGGCAGGCTGCAAGTTGTCCGCAGAGGATATCTATAGCATAAATAGTGCCTCAATAAAGGATGCCATAGTGCATTTTAATGGCGGCTGTACGGGAGAGCTTATCTCCAACAAGGGACTGCTTATTACAAACCACCACTGCGGTTTTAGTGCAATCCAATCACACAGCACCGTGGAGCACGACTACCTTAGAGATGGTTTCTGGGCAAACGGAATGAAGGATGAACTCCCCAATCCAGGTTCGCTCTATGTGGATTTTCTGGAGTATATGCAGGATGTGACCGAGCCGGTTCTGAAGGGGACTTTTGGAAAGAGATTAACCGAGAGCCAGCGCAATGCAATTATTGAAAAGAATATAAGCCAGATAGAGAAACAGGCCTCTGCCGCAGGCAAGGGACTTTGGGCCAAAGTTAAGCCTCTCTATTATGGAAATGAATATTATCTCTATGTTTATAAGCGTTTTACAGATGTAAGACTTGTTGCTGCACCGCCATCTTCCATTGGTAAGTTTGGTGGCGATACAGATAATTGGATGTGGCCAAGGCATACCGGAGATTTCAGTATCTTCAGAATCTATGCAGACCAGAATAACGAGCCTGCCGACTACTCCCCGCAGAATGTCCCATACAGGCCAAAGAGATTCTTGACAATCTCTTCTAAGGGAGTTCGGGAGGGAGATTTTACAATGGTTTATGGCTATCCCGGTAGAACACAGGAGTATATTGTAAGCACGGCGGCGCACTATATTGCAAAGATTTCCAATCCTGCAAAGATTCATTTGAGGAGCCTTATTTTGGATATCTTTGAGAGAGAGATGAATGCCAGTCAGGCTGTTAGGATTGCTTATGCTGCCAAGCAGGCAAATGTGGCAAATTCCTGGAAGAAATGGCAGGGCGAGATGAAGGGTATTGTGAGGTTAAAGGTTGTAGAGGAGAAGGAGGCATTTGAGGCAGAATTTACCAAATGGGCACTGCAAGGTGCCGGCGAGGAGGCAGGGAAGGCCGCTAATCGCGCTCAATATGCAGAGGCGCTTGCGCAGTTGGTGGAACTTAACAGAGACTATGGCCAGATTGCAATAGTCTATGATTATCAGAGAGAGGCGCTAAATGCAGTGGAGATTCTAAAATATGCCTTCAGGAGGAGGAACGCAAGCGGTGCGGATGCGGCTGCAAAAGACTCTGTCTTCTTTGCAAATTACTCCCAAAAGATAGACAAAGAGCTCTTTGTGGCACTCTACAATGCTTACAATAAGGAGCTTCCTAAGGAGAAGAAGTCTCCCTACTTTAATGAGCAGCTGGAGCGCTTTGGCACTATAGAGAGATGGGCGGACAGCCTCTTTGCGAAGCCTTTCTCGCCAAACTCCGGCAACCTTCAGATGGCAGAAGAGATATATGACAAAACAAATGCCTGGGTTAATTTATGCTATGTAGACTCCCTCAAGAGGCTCTCTGCCAAAATAGAATCGCTCTATAAAATATATATGCAGGGGCTTATGGAGTATGCCAAATCTACCGGCAAACCTGCTTTGGGCAAGAAGATTTTTTATCCCGATGCAAATTCTACCCTTAGGGTGGCATACGGCAAGGTTGCGGGCTATTCGCCCTCTGATGCAATCTATTACAAGCCTGTATCTACTCTTACAGGCATAATGGAGAAGGATAATCCCGATATCTATGATTACGATGTGCCTCAGCGTTTGAGAGAGCTCTATGCTGCTGGGGATTTTGGCAAATGGAATGTGGAGGGCTCCATACCTGTGGCATTTATTGCTACCAACCATACATCGGGAGGAAACTCCGGCAGCCCTGTGCTGAATGCAGAGGGTCAGCTTGTTGGTGTTAATTTTGACAGAGTGTGGGAGGGTACTATGAGCGATGTTGTCTTTGACCCGGACTTCTGCAGAAATATCTCTCTTGATATAAGATATGTGCTCTTCCTGCTGGATAAGTACGCAGGCGCGCAGTGGCTCCTGGACGAGCTTACAATAGATTAAAAAAACGATGCCGGCTGCTTTTGTTTCAGCCGGCATCTTCCCAACAATTAATAAATGCTATGTGATTGCTTTGTAGCCTAGTAGTAATTACCGTCCCTCTGTGGTGAATCTGCACTCTCTGCAGGTTGAGAGAGATTTGTAGAGACCATAGCTCTCTCTTCAATATTTTCGTTCTTAGGCTCTCTTGGATTTGCTACCTCAACATTTATAATCCTTCCCATATGCTCTGTTCCGTTGAGCTTGGCGATGGCCATTTTACCCAATTCTTCGTCATCTATCTCAACAAAACCGTATCCTTTAGATCTGTGTGTGGTTTTATTTGTAATTATTCTTGCATTGTATACCGTACAATAAGGAGCAAAGAGGTTCTCCAAGTCCTCTTTTTTGCATTTGAAACTTAAACTTGATACAAAGATGTTCATAGTATAATGTATGGTTAATTTGGTTGGTACTTATTTCCGTAGGTAAAAGTACTACTTAATTTATAAACTGAAATGAAATAGTTGAAAATTGTTAAAATTTAGCACAAATAACAGCTATAATGTAATTTAAAAGTTATATTTATGCTCTTTTGGCATCAAAAGAGCCCCCTTTCATCTAAACTCCTTCAGGGTACTCTCCAGCAGTAGTAATATATACCTAATGCTCTCCCAAACAAATACCGAGAGAGATGTGAGAAGATCGCTCTGAATTATGAGAGCCAAAGCATCAATTGCCAAGGCGGCCGTAAGCATATAGAGAGTTATTGCCACAACGGGTATTGCAATAAGATTTGTAATAAGGTAATAGTTGGAGAAACTCTGGAAATAGTAGAGGCACAGGGGGAGTGTGGTAATCTGACAGCTTATTGTAAGCAGAAGCGGTGCGGCAATTCTCTCTGCGCACCAGCATATTGTTCGGGAAGCCATACCCCTTCCGCGCCACCTCCCCATAACCCTCTTCAGGCTCTCCGAAAGGGTTGGCATAATGAGCATTATGCCTGCCATAGCGGCAAACGAGAGTTGAAAGCCTATGGATGCCACCACCTGCGGATTGTAGCATATAAGCAAAAAGGCGGTTATGACAAGTGTCTCTGCCCTTGCAATCCTGTAGCCCCATACCTTGGCAATGCTGCATATTGCAGCCATAATTATTGCTCTGGCAAGGGAGGGGATAAAGCCTGTAATTGCAAGAAAGGCAGCAGTGCACCCTACAACAACCAGAACCCGCATCCTGCGCGCTGCCAATGTTAGGGAGAAGAGAGCAGTGATTCTGTTCAGTATCATAAAGAGAATGCCCACGTGCAGGCCGGAGAGTGCAAGCAGGTGAGCGGCTCCGGAGGAGCGGAAAGTCTCCTTTGTGCTCTTCCCGATGCTCTCCTTGCTGCCTGTTACAAAGGCGGTCAGTATTGCGCTCTGCGAATTGTTGCCCATTTTGGATTTCAGATAGAGGGCTATTCTCTGCTGCATTGGAGTCATTCCGCTATGCCTCTGGCCGGCGCCCTTTGCATTTGCGGCGCTCTGTGCCTTTTCTGCACTCTCTGCTCTTCCGGCTGCAAGGCTCTCTGCGCTTGAGGCAAGGCTCTCCGCGGTTGCTGCAAGGCTCTCCGCGGTTGCTGCAAGGCTCTCTGCGCTTCTTAGGGCGCCAAGAAGGGAGAGTGAGATAAGGGCAGAGGCTATGAAGAGTCTGCCGTACCGGGCATAACTGCCTGGTGCGTGGAGGGGAGGCTGCAGCCAATTTGATGCTGCATAGAACCTCTTTGGTGCAGCATAGAACCTCTTTGGTGCTAAATAGAACCTCTTGGGTGCTGCAGATAACCTCTTTGGTGCATCATAAAGTCCCTTTAGCGCTATATAAAAATGAGTTGTTGCAATAAAGGAGCAGACTGCAAGAGATGCAAAGAGTGTGCGGGCGCATCTGGGGGAGAGCCCCAAATCTGCCCCAATCAATGCTGTTGCGGCCGCCGCACCGCAAATGTATGCCAAAAGATAGATATATACCCTTTCCCACATAATCTCCTACACAGCATATTGCCATATATCCCGATGTAAAGTTAGCAATTATCCTCCATTTTATGTAAGTTTGCACTATGGTTAGAGTTGCATTTATAGTCAATCCCATATCGGGACGCTCAAAGAAAGAGCGGATAATGGCAGAGATAGAGCGAAGGTTTACCCGGGAGAGGGGTTTTGATGTGGCGCTGCACAAGACAACGGGCAGGGGAGATGCAACGCTTGCTGCAGCAGGATTTGCCAGGCAGTTCTATGATATTGTTGTGGCTGTTGGAGGGGATGGTACTGTAAATGAGGTTGCTTGCGGGCTTGTGCATACTAAGAGCGCGCTTGCAATAGTGCCGGCGGGTTCCGGAAATGGACTGGCAAGGCACTTTGGCATTCCAATGGGCTACAAGGAGGCTCTCTCTATTGTTGAGAAGGGTTGCAGCTATAAGTTGGATGCAGGCAAGGTTAACGGCAAATATTTCTTCTGCACTGCGGGCGTTGGGTTTGAGGCTATAGTGGGAGAGAAGTTCAACAGGGCCTCTTCAAGGGGACTTGTAACCTATATAAAAGTCTGTGCAAAGGTCTTTTGGAACTATAGGAGAGAGAAGTACAGAATAGAGATGTTGGGAAGAAGCAGAGAGGAGAGGGCCTTTCTCATAACCTTTGCAAATTGTAATCAGTGGGGCAACAATGTCTATATTGCGCCTTATGCAGATGCCTCTGACGGTATGTTGGATATTATCCTTTGGCACAGGGCTCCTCGCAGATATTTCTGGCTTTGGGGTTTTCAGTTGCTCTTTAAGCGTATGAAGAGGTCTGCCTTTGCAGATGCTTACAGAATAGGATCGCTCTCTGTAGAGAGGGAGCAGGAGGGACCGGTGCAGCTGGATGGAGATGCGGTTATTATGCCTGCCAAGTTGGATATTGGGGTGGTTCACAACGCACTTGCAATTATTGCTCCCCAAAAGAGTTGAAAAAGGTTGTGGCAGGGGGAATTATTTTGTCACTTTTTTGTTATCTTTGTTGATTGTCAATTTATACAATAAATACATACTATGATAATACTAGTTCTCAATTGCGGCAGCTCCTCTCTTAAGTATCAGCTTTTGGATATGAGGAGCAATGATGATTTTTCTCTTCTTGCCAAGGGCCTTGTGGAGAGAATTGGAATGGAGATGGGAGATATAACCCATACTGTTACAGGAAGAGAGAAGGAGAAATTGCGTCTCCCTATAAAAGACCACGCTGAGGGTATAAATCAGGTTCTTGCCCTTCTTACAGATAAGGATAAAGGAATACTTAAATCTGTATCGGAGATAGATGCAGTAGGCCACAGAGTTGCGCACGGAGGAGAGTTCTTCAGCAGCAGCGTGAAGGTGGATGCTGATGTGATAGAGAAGATAGAGAGGTGCTGTGAGCTTGCGCCTCTTCACAACCCTGCCAACCTTCTTGGCATTAAGGCTATGGAGAAGCTCATACCTGGCCTTCCGCAGGTTGCGGTCTTTGATACCTCCTTCCATCAGACTATGCCGGATTATGCATACATTTATCCGCTTCCTTATAAATATTACGAGCAGGATAAGATTCGCCGATATGGCTTCCATGGTACAAGTCATAAGTTTGTGGCACAGACAGGTGCAGAGCTTGCTGGCCTGGATATGGCAAAGTCCAAGATTATCACCTGCCACCTTGGCAACGGAAGTTCCATTACCGCAATAGAGAATGGCAAGTCTGTAGATACCTCTATGGGCTTCACTCCAAATGAGGGAATCATTATGGGTACCAGAAGCGGCAGTGTGGATGCAGGCGCGCTCACCTTCCTTATGGACAAATATGGTATGGATACTGCAAAGCTCAACTCTGTGCTCAATAAGGAGAGCGGATTCCTTGGCGTATCGGGAGTATCATCAGACTCAAGAGATATTGAGGCTGCTGCAGGTGAGGGCAATGGAAGGGCGCTTCTTACTCAGAAGATCTTCCGTTATGATGTGCTCAAGTACATTGGCGCCTATGCGGCCGCTATGAATGGTGTGGATCTCATTATCTTTACCGGCGGTATGGGAGAGAATGACTATATCTCCAGGGCAGAGATTTGCAAGAGGCTTACCTATCTTGGAGTGGACTTTGATGAGGCTGTGAATGATAAGCTCAGAGGCAAGAATACCATTCTTACAAAGCCGGGCTCTAAGGTTAAGGTTGCAATTATTGCTACAAATGAGGAGCTTGTGATAGCCAGAGATACAATGAATATTGTTAAATAGAGTGTAGGATAACCAATTAATTGATAAATATATGATTTCAAATTTCAAGGAGCTCTTTGAGCAGCTCCGTTCCAGAGCAAAAAAGAGAGTTGTTGGCGCTTGGGCAGTTGACGACCATACTATTACCGCTATTGCAAGCGCTGTTAAGGAGGGTATTGTTGAGGGTATTCTTGTTGGTGACCAGGATATGATTCTGGATGTCTGCAAGAGAGAGAATATAGACCCTTCCACCCTTAAGATTGTGGATAACAAAGTGGAGCTTAAGGCTATTGCGCAGGCTGTGGATATGATTAACGCAGGCGAGGGCGATATTCTTATGAAGGGCCTCTGCAGTACAGACAAATATATGAGGGCTATCCTTAACAAGGAGAAGGGATTGCTTCCTCCAAAGGCGGTTCTTACACACGTTACCCTGCTTAAAAACCCGCTCTATCATAAGTTCTTGCTTATAAGCGATATTGCTATTATTCCTGCACCGGATCTTAAGCAGAAGATTGCTATTACCAAGTATCTTGTAAATACAGCGCACGCATTGGGAATAGAGCAGCCTAAGGTTGCTATGCTTGCCGCTTCCGAGCAGATGCTTGAGGGTATGCCTGCTTGTGTAGAGGCTGCCATTATTGCCAAGAAGGGCGACAGGGGTGAGATTCCTGGCTGTGTTATAGACGGTCCTCTTGCTCTTGATGTTGCAATAGATATGGAGTCTGTTAAGATTAAGAAGATTAAGAGCCCTGTTGCAGGTGATGCAGATTGTATTGTATTCCCTAACATAGAGTCGGGAAATGTCTTCTACAAGTGTAATTCAAAGCTCAGCACCGGTGTTGAGATGGCTGCTATGGTTGTGGGCGCAAAGGTTCCTTGTGTGCTCTCTAGCCGTGCAGACAGCATAGAGACTAAACTTAATTCAATTGCTCTTGCGGCTCTCTCTGCCAAATAGTTGTTTTTTATGGATAGATTGATTTTGGCCATTAATCCTGGTTCTACCTCAACCAAGATCTCTTTGTACAATAATGAGAAGGAGGTCTTTACAAAGACATTGCGCCATACTAATGAGGAGTTGGCTCCATACCAGGATGTGATTTCCCAAAGGCACTTCCGCAAGGAGGTTATTATGAAGGCCTTGGCGGAGAATAACGTGGAACTCTCCAAACTGGCTATTGTAGTTGGTCGCGGAGGCATTGTAAAACCTGTCGAGTCCGGTGTCTATGCAGTCTCTGAGGAGATGATTAAGGATGTGGAGAGCAAGAAGTATGGCGAGCATGCCAGCAGTCTTGGCTGCGTCCTTGCCAAGGAGATAGCCGAGGAGATTGGCGGCAATATCCCTGCGGTTATGGTAGACCCTCCTGTTGTGGATGAGCTTGAGCCTATTGCAAGGGTATCGGGACAAAAACTCCTGGAGAAGGTCTCTGTCTTCCACGCTCTTAACCAGAAGGCTATTGCCAAGAGGTATGCCAAAGAGCAGGGCAAGTTCTATAAGGATATGAATCTTATTGTTGCGCACCTTGGCGGAGGTGTCTCTGTAAGTATACATTCCAAGGGCAGGGTTATTGATACCAACGATGCGCTTCACGGCGAGGGTCCATTCTCACCGGAGCGTGCCGGCGGTGTTCCTGCGCTCTCTCTTATAGATCTCTGCTTTAGCGGAAAATATACAAAGGAGGAGGTCTCCAAGCTCATTAATGGCAAGGGCGGCTTTGTCTCTTATCTTGGCACCAACTCTTTCCTTGAGATTAAGCAGAGGATTGCTGCAGGCGATAAGGAGGCTGCTCTTTATGCAGATGCCTTTGTCTATCAGATTGCGCAGTATATTGGCTCTATGGCCACTGTTGTATCGGGAGATGTAGATGCCATTCTTGTTACAGGCGGCATTGCCTACTCTGAAGAGTATATGCAGAAGTTGGCAGAGCGAGTAAAGTTTATTGCTCCTGTGCATATCTATCCGGGCGAGGATGAGATGGGTGCTCTTGCAACAGCAGCTCTGGCTCTCCTTAATGGAGAGGAGGAGATGAAGAAGTACTGATTTCATTTCGTATTACCTATGATTAGTGTCAATGTAGCTATTGTGGGCGGTGGTGCGGCAGGTCTCTTTGCGGCACTCTACGGCTCCAAGGTTATATTGAAAAGCAATAGAGTCTCTGCACCTCCATCTCCGGGGAGTGTGGAGATTCTTATTTTTGAAAAGATGCCCCGGCCGGGCCGCAAGATTGGTCTTACCGGCAAAGGCAGATGCAATCTTACCAATACAAAACCCTGGGAGGAGTTCTCACGGCATATCCACCCCAAGGCAGATTTCTTCCGGAGTGCTTTCTACAACTGCAGCAATGCCAAAGTTATGGAGCTCTTCCAGGAGTGCGGCCTCCCTCTTGTAGAGGAGCGTGGCAACAGGGTCTTTCCCCGCAGCATGCGCGCCATAGATGTAATAGATACCCTTGTTGCCGCCTGCAAAGAGGGTGGAATCCCCATCTGCACAAACACCGCCATAAAAGAGATTCAGCCTCTTCCCGATGCTGCGGCGGGCTGTCGCTTTCTGCTGATAGGTGAAGATGGCAGGCCTGTGGCTGCTGCCCGCTCCGTTATCATTGCCACCGGGGGACTCTCATATCCCTCCACGGGCTCTACGGGAGACGGATACACCTTTGCAAAGCGACTTGGCCACACGGTAACTCCACTCTTTCCCTCACTCACTGCGCTTATACCGGAGAACTACGACCAAATGTGGCAATGCATAGGTGAAACGCTTCATCTTAAAAACGTACAGTTGAGTCTCAAATATGAGGGTAATATCTTAGCCTCGGAGTTTGGCGATGCAGACTTTACAAATGGTGGAATAGAGGGACCGATTGGTTACAAACTAAGCAGAAGAGCCGTTGAACTGCTCTCAACCAATCCGGCTTCGCAGGCAGCTCCGGCAAAGCAGGCGCCCCTGGCACAGCAGGTGTCTCCGGCTCCGCAGGTGTCTCTGGCAAAGCAGGTGTCTCTGGCAAAGCAGGTGTCTCTGGCAAAGCAGGCGTTTTCGGCACAGCAGGCAGCTCCGGCAAAGCAGGCATCGGGAGTAAGAGTAAAGTCTTCACAACTGCAGTTGATTTTAGACCTCAAGCCTGCAGTAAGCAGGGAAGAACTTGCCACCAGACTCTCTTCAATTATTAGAAGCAAGGGCCGCGCTGCAGCAAATCTTCAGGCGCTTCTTAGGGAGGTGATGCCTGGCTTGTTGATACGGCCCTTCTTAATGGTTCATCCTGCCCTTCCTATGGACCCTGTTAAAATAGCAAAGGAACTTAAGTCCTGGCAATTTACTATTACGGGGTATGTGGGATACAACAGAGCTGTTGTTACAGCGGGAGGTATCTCCCTTTCAGAACTCTCAAAAAAGAATCTTGAATCCAAGTTGCATAAGGGCCTCTTTTTTGCCGGAGAGGTAATTGATATGGATTGCGACACTGGCGGTTACAATCTGCAGATGGCATTCTCCACCGGCGCCCTTGCTATGCGTGGTGCGCTAGAGAAGTAAAGGCCCATTCAGGCGGCCCAGGCCAGCAGCATCTTCCCGATGCAGCCTTGCGTCTTCTCTGCCAGCAGCGTCCTGCCAGCAATATCTCAGTTGCCACGGCGCCCCGGTCAGCAGCAGCTTCCTGATGGCGCTCCGCCACGGCGCCTCGGCCAGCAACAGCTTCTCGATGGCGCTCCGCCACGGCGCCCTGGCC
>SAMEA3663025__coassemble_1304_pt1 | contig 11272 bp, 6 predicted proteins | sample SAMEA3663025__metabat2_high_PE_020 | metagenome-assembled genome bin SAMEA3663025 (sample SAMEA3663025) | pig gut metagenome | biome: pig gut; feature: pig-associated habitat; material: faeces | place: France | collected 2012
GTATGCGTAAGTAATTGAAAACTAAATAATTGTTAAATTTTTAACGAAGTATTGCTTCCTTTATCCTTCTTTTATTCTTCCCGATTCCGCAGAGCTCTGCTCTATTATCTCCAGCAGTCTCTCTATTGCCTCCTCCTGCGGCACGGAGCGCGTTACTGCCTCTTTGCCTTTATAGATTGAGACCTTGCCGGCGCCCTCTCCAACATAACCGAAATCGGCGTCGGCCATCTCGCCGGGGCCATTTACAATGCAACCCATTACTGCTATCTTTACTCCCTTCAGGTGGGCAGTCCTGGCCTTAACTCTATTCAGTGTCTCCTCCAGATTGTAGAGTGTGCGTCCGCAGCCGGGGCAGGCAATGTATTCTGGCTTGGTAAACCTTCTTCTGGTTGCCTGCAGAAGATTATCCTTAAATTCATCTATTTCTGCCCTGGAGAGCTCTCTTTCATTGCCGGCGGTGCCAGAAAGATTGCTAGCAGTGCCAATAGCACCAGTAGCAGCAGTAGCAGCATCGGGAGCAGCACCATCGGGAGCAGTAGCACCATCGGGAGCAATAAAAGTGCAGGTGAGCTGGAAGTCATCTATCTTCTTGTCTAGCAGGTATGGACCAAAGTCGCAGGAGGCCTTTATTAGAAACTCCTCCCTGTTATTTACGCGGTAGGAGAGGAGGGGTACAGTTACGCCGTGACGCAATTGTGTATCTATCTGCACTTTATGCAGGTATGCCTGGCTTACAAGGTTCTCCTGGGGCTTATACCACTCCTTTATTATATTGCCTGTAATTATCTCGTTTACAGGGTTTTCTGTGAGGGATACCCTTATTGTGTCGCCAATGCCCTCTGCTAGGAGGGTGCCTATGCCAACGGCGGACTTAATTCTGCCTGTGTCGCCATTGCCGGCCTCTGTAACACCAAGGTGAAGAGGGAAGGAGAGCTTGCGACTCTGCATCTCTCTCTTAAGTAGCCTGTATGCCTCTACCATAACCACTGTGTTGCTGGCTTTTAGCGATACTGCAAAGTTGTGGAAATCTTCTGCCAGCGCCATCTCTACCCATTCCATAGCAGCCTCCTTCATTCCAAGCGGCGTGTTGCCGTAGAGATTTGTTATGCGCTCTCCAAGCGAGCCGTGGTTGAGCCCTATGCGCACGGCAGTCTTGTGCTCTTTGCAGACCTGAAGGAATTTTTTGAATTGCTCTTTTGCTTCCCGATGCTCTTTTGCAAAGTTGCCTGGGTTTATCCGCACCTTCTCTGCTACTGCCGCGGCGGCTATTGCCACATCTGATGTAAAGTGCACATCTGCTACAAGTGGCACTGTACAGCCTGCGTTGCGCAATCTTCTCTTTATCTCTTTTAATGCCTCAACCTCCTTTAGCCCCTGGGTGGTGAGCCTTATCATCTGTGCGCCGGCAGCTGCCAGCTGGAGGCATTGTGCTACAGAGGCTTCCACATCTTGAGTGTGGGTGTTGCACATTGTCTGCACCACAAGTGGGGCGCCTCCTCCAATTATTAGTCCGTGCACATCTATTGATGAGGTGCTGCTGCAGGTTGTGGTGGTGCTGTTGCAGTTTGTAGTGGTGCTGCTGCAAGATGTGGTGCTGCTGTTGGCAGTGCTGCTGCAAGAAGTATTGTTGTTTTTCATCTCTTATTTCTTCTTTTTATCCAAACTGAAGAAGAGGCCTACGTTAAAGACCAGTCGGCTGTTGTGGCCAAGGTACCAGACACGCTCGGAGAAGGTGTCGGGTTTAAAGTAGAGCGAGAAGGCGTAGTGGTAGTTTGCCTCCAGGTGCAGCTCAAAGGGGTGGAAGATAAAGGCAAGTCCGCCACCTCCAATTACACCAACTTCAGGTTTGTTTACGTTTTGGCTGTATTGTCCCTCTTTTACTGTGGAGATTTTGTAGGAGCCGTAGCATCCAAGGTTGAGCATTGCTCTCATTCTCCAAAACTCTACGCGGAATTGGGAGATTACAGGTATTTGAATAATGCGGTATCTGTACTCCTCTTCGGGAAGATTATCCTGGGGTTGGTCTTCGGGAGGGAAATAGCCGTCGTTTACAAGCTTGAAGCCGCTCTCTGCCATCTGCACTCCTACGGAGAGGCCAAAGTACGGCATTGTGTTCCAAAGGGAGTGGTAGTAGGTGTAGAAGATGCCTATCTCTTTGCCGGAGGTTATGCCCTTTTGGTTTATCTTTTTGTCAAAGGAGAGGTTGCAATTTGCAAAGCCGTATTTTACTCCTATAAGGTGTCCCGACAGGCGCTTTGTTGCGGGCTTGCCCTCCAGCGGAGGAAGCTCCACGCTTGCGGGCTGCTCTGCTGGCTGCTGCAGTGCGGATTGCGGCTGTGCAGGTTGTTCCTGCTGATGTGGAGGCTGCTGCTCTGCGGGCTGATTCTGCTCTGCTGGCTGCTGTGCTGTGAGGCTGCCGGCACTGATAAGCAGGGCTGCCAGCAGTGCGGCGGCGCGGAGAGCTGCAGTTGTGCGGAGTGCTGCTGCAGCTGTGTGGGCTGCTGTGGCAGTGCGGGCTGCGGCGGTGATTATGTGCTCTTTTATGTATTTCATCTTTTTCATTTTTTCTTGTTGCGCTGTTTGCCGGCGGGCTTGCGGGCTCTTGCGTAGGGCTGCTAGAAGAGGGTTGGGAGGTTAATGGTCTGTTCTATGTCTGTTCGTTCCAGCAGTTTTATTGTCTCTTTGCCGTCCGGCAGCTTGAAGAAGCGGACTGCCTCCGGCTGGCGGCGCGGTATGAGGGTTCCGCTATCCAGTTTGCCGTTGCGGTTGCGGTCTTGTGTTATTCTTATGGCATAATCGCCCTCTTTTAGGTATTTGAAGGTATGTTTGCCGTCCCTGTCTAGTGTAAATTTGCCGTAAACCACTGTGCACTTGTCGTTTACAAGTTCTATTATGTATCTTGTATCCGCTCCCTTAACATCTACCGTTATGGTGCTCAGATTGTCGTCTGTAGGGAGGAAAATCTGATTTGTGAGTGAGTCGTTGGTAAAGTTGTTTATGTCTCTGAAGGCGGCTGTTGGAACGTAGAGATTGTATTCGTAGCCAACCTTGAATGGCTCCTCCGGCCATACATAGTAGCAGAGGAAGTTGGTGCTGTCTTGCCTGTGGAGCAATTTCATCTCTCCCTTCTGTTTGCGCTGGTTGTAGAAGACCATCTGCAGGGTGTCAAAGTTTGCCTTTGCAAGCGGCTCCGGGAAGGTGAAGATGTAGCCCGTCTCCTCTATCTTTTCCGGCTTGGCCTCAAAGGTCATCTTAAGAAGGTCCGGTCTTATACTCTTCTCTCTCTTCTCTGCCTCTTCGCGCTTCTTCTCCTCTTCTCTGCGGCGCCTCTCCTCTTGGGTGAGGCGGTTGTTCATTCTGTCGTCTATGCCGCTAAGGTAGTTGGAGTTAAGGTTGTTCAGATTCTGCCCTTCTGTGCTGTTGCCGCCATTTCTGTTTTTGGATTTGTCTCTTGGAGCAACAAGTTTGAGCTTCTCTGTAAATGGCGCCATATTGCCAAGGGAGTCCGGCTTCATATATTCAACCTCTACATTTATTGTATCCTTAGGTACGCTGCCGCCAACTATCCAGAAGGTTAGGGAGTCCCTGTCTGGGTTAAACTGCTTCATTATCCGCTCCGGCTCAACCTCCTCCACTTTAAGAGAGAGGAGTTCTGTCTCTGTGGAGTTGAATTTTACAAAGGCGCCTCTTCTGGTTGGTCTTCCCTTGTTGGTTATGTATTGCTTGGCAGCCCTCTCCTTAAAGAGGTAGAGCTGGTATTCTATTGGTCTGGAGAGTAGTTCTGTGGTATCTTTTGGCAGGTAGATGGTGGTCTGCGGGAGCCCCGGACGCATTACAACCTGCGGGGTTATCATTGTGTCCATAAAGGCTATCTTCTCCACTCCCTGGTCGTATTTGCAGTTGCCGTTCTCGTCGCTGAAGGCAAAGAGGGCGTACTTCTGCGGTTTAAGGTTCTGCAGGCAGAAGTAGCCGTATTCGTCTGTCTTTGTTATGGCATCGGGAAGAGTATTTATAACACAGGAGTCTGTCTCTACAAGGTAGGCGGCCACGGCTATCTCTTTTACGCTCTTAAGTGTCTCGTTCTCCACAACGCGCCCGCTTACAAGCATAGAGTCTATGGCGCTGCCGGTGGAGAAGGCGTAGGTGTAGCCCAGCAGGGGGTTGCCCTCGTTGTTGTCTGCTATGGCGCTGCCAAAGTAGATGGTGTAGGTGCGCGCAGAGTCCAGCGGAAGGGGAAACTCTACTACTATGCTCTTGCCCTTTATCTTGGTCTTGATTTTTTTTGAGAGGGGCGGGGAGAGGAGTATGTTTTTGTTTGCGTCTTTAAGTTGTACAAACTCGTTGAAGAATATTCTTATATCCTGCTTCTCCCTTGGGAAGGAGGTGGTGTTAAGCTCTGGTATTACGCTGAGCACTACAGGGGGTATGGTATCTTTTGGCCCTCCGGTAGGACTGCCCTTGGTGTTGGCGCAGGAGGAGACCTCCACTACATAGAGCGCTATTCCAAGCGCAACGGCTGCTGTGCAGAGCGCGGCTTTTGTTATCTCCCTTATGCTCTTCTCCCTTATGCTCTTTTCTCTTATGCTCTTCTTTTCTGACATTGGCATCTGCTTCTTGTTATGCTATTTCTCTTGTGAGTCGTCTCTTCTTATGACTGTCTCTACAGATTCTATCTTTTGTATTCTCTTTATTACTATATCCAGGTCTGCTGTGTTGTGCACGTAGAGCTCTATGTAACCTTCAAAGACTCCGTCGTGGTTCTCAAAGTAGATTTTGCGCATATTTATGTTCATTACGTTGGTAAGGTACTCCGTAATGTCGTTAACTATGCCTATGCGGTCGAATCCCCTTATCTCTATGCGGGCTAGGAAGGAGAGCATTGTGTGCTTTGTCCACTCTGCGGTTACTACTCTCTCTCCATATTTTGCTGCAAGTTCGTTTGCCGTCTGGCAGCTCTTCTTGTGTACCACAAGTTCTCCGTTGTCGTCTATGAAGCCTATTATCTTGTCTCCCGGTATTGGGCGGCAGCACTTTGCAATGCGGTAGGAGAGGCTCTCTCCCTCTGCATTCTCCTGCAGTTTGTAGGCGCCCTTCTTATCTATCTTTATATCTACCAGCGCTCCAATGCTCTCTTTCTCTGTTGCTGCAGGGCTAAGGTCGTCGTCGGCAAAGGATTCATCGGGAAGATTATCCTCATTGTCTTTTCTTAGAAGTATGTTCCAATATTTTACAAGCTTCTTCTGGGTGTTCATCTTTAGGATGGATTCCAGGTTGTCCAGGCTTATGAGCCCTGTGGCAATCTTGTTGTAGAGCTCCTCCTTTTGTGTTACTCCGTTGGCGGCGGCTATCTTTTTAAGTATCCTTGCCTGAGGCTTAAGCCCAAGCTGGTCTAGCGCCTCTTCCAATTTCTCCTGACCTTTGCGGAGGGTGTCTGCCATATTCTTCTTTAGGCTGCTGTAGATGGCGCTCTTTGCCTTCTGTGTCTTTACAAAGTTAAGCCACTGCGGCTCCGGTGAGTGGTTGTGCGAGGTTACTATCTCTACCACATCTCCATTTTTGAGTGTTGCAGAGAGGGGCACCAGCTTTCTGTTTATTTTGGCCGCTATTGCTCTGTTGCCTATGTTTGAGTGAATCTCGTAGGCATAATCCAGCGCCGTTGCGCCGTATGGGAAGCTCTTGGATTCTCCGGTTGGGGTAAAGACATATATCTGTTTTGCAATAAGCTCGTTGCGGAACTCGTCTAGGAACTCTAGCGCATTCACATCTGGATTCTCCAGTGTTGCACGCACCTTGTTGAGCCATACATCCATCTCTATCTCGCTGTTGCTTACGCCTTTATAGCTCCAATGCGCGGCAATTCCCTTCTCTGCTATCTCGTTCATTCGCTCGCTCCTTATCTGCACCTCCACCCAAGTGCCCTGATGCGTCATTATGGTGCAGTGGAGCGCCTCGTAGCCGTTGCTCTTTGGTGTGTCCACCCAGTTGCGCAGCCTCTCCTGAAGCGTTGTCCTTCCCTCTGTTATTATTGTATGTATATCCCAGCACTGGTTTCTCTCGCTTGTCTTGCTCTTTGGCTCAAATATTATCCTAAGCGCATAGATGTCATATATCTGGTTGAATGAGACCCCTTTGGTGCGCATCTTTCTCCAGATGGAGTAGGGAGATTTTATTCTGCTTATTATCTGGAACTTGTAACCCTCATCCTCTATGGATTGCTGAATGGAGTTTTTAAAGTCGTTCATCTCCTTTTTGTGATCGGAGATATATTCGTTTATCTGCTTGTTTATCTGGGCGTAGGCGTCGGGCTCGCGGTATTGCAGCCAGATATTCTCCATCTCCGATTTTATCTTGTAGAGGCCCAGCCTGTGCGCCAGCGGGATAAAGATGTACATTGTCTCCGAGAGAATCTTGTCTCTCTTGCGCTCCGGCATAGAACCTATTGTGCGCAGGTTGTGCAGTCGGTCTGCCAGTTTTATGAGAATGACTCTTACGTCGTCGTTAAGGGTGAGCAGGATTCTTTTGAAATTCTCTGCCTGCATGGATTTTGCCATTCTCTTGGAGGTGTTATCGTCAAATGCCTCTTTCTCTGTCTGGCTATGGTTGTAATCCATTGCGGATTTTATCTTGGTAAGGCCATCTACAAGAGAGGCTATCTTCTCTCCGTAGAGTCTGCTTATATCCTCTACTGTATATTCTGTATCCTCTACAATGTCGTGCAGCAGCGCGGTTACAATAGATTTGTAACCCAGTCCAATCTCCTCTACCACTATCTTTGCAACAGCAATAGGGTGGAGTATGTAGGGCTCTCCGGAGCGTCTTCTCACCCCTTTGTGCGCCTCGTTTGCAAACTCAAATGCCTTTATAACACCCTGATACTGCTCCTCTGTTGCGCATCTCTTCTGCGCAAGTACCCGCAGGGATTCAAATTCCTTGTTAATTAATTGGTAATCCTCATTAGTGAAATCCAACGTCATATCTCTATCATTTTCATAAATTCATCTTCGGAAATTACCTTTACACCCAGAGTCTCTGCCTTCTCCAGCTTTGATCCTCCTGCCTTTTCGCCTGCCACAAGGTAATCTGTCTTTTTGCTCACAGAGCTGCCTACCTTTCCTCCGTGGCGCTCTATAAGCCCTTTAAGTTCCTCCCTAGGGATAGAGAAGAGTCCCGATACCATAATTGTCTTGCCCTCCAGCAGGTTGCTCTCTCTTGCTGCCTGAACCTGCTGCTCCATCTGCACTCCGGCCCTCTGTAGCTCCTGCAGCATCTCTATGTGCTTTGGCTCCCTAAAGTAGCTGTAAATGGATTCTGCCACGCTCTCTCCAATATCCTCTACCTGCATAAGTTCCTCGAGGGTGCTTCTGCGCAGATTCTCCATACTGCCAAATTTTGCAGCAAGGCTCTTTGCTGTTGTCTCGCCCACGTGCCTTATGCCTATTGCGTAGAGCACTCTGCCAAACGGCACCTTTTTGCTCTCCTCTACAGAGGCAAGGAAGTTCGCAACGGAGCGCTCCTTCCACTTCTCAAGGCCTCCCAGCTCTGCGGCTGTGAGTTTGTAGAGGTCGCTCAGAACTCTTATGTGCCCTTTGTCGTAGAGTTGTGATATTGTGGCCTCTCCGGCATTTATATTCATTGCCTTGCGGCTTATGAAGTGCAAAAATCTGCCCTTTATCTGCATAGGGCAGCCATCGCTGTTGGGGCAGAAGTGCCTTGCCTCCTCCTCATCTCTTACCAGCGGCGTGCCGCAATCGGGACAATGAGTAGGGAAGAGAGCTTCCCGAATATCTTGCGGGCGCTTCTCCAGCGCCACTCTTGTTATCTTTGGAATAATCTCGCCTCCCTTCTCTACATATACATAGTCGCCTATGTGGAGGTCCAGCAGCGCCATCTGCTCCGCATTGTGCAGGGTGGCGCGTTTTACTGTTGTTCCCGAGAGCTGTACGGGCTCCAGATTGGCAACGGGTGTTATTGCGCCTGTTCTGCCCACCTGGTAATCTATGCTAAGGAGTTTTGTGCAGGCCTCTTCCGGCTTGAACTTCCAGGCTGTGGCCCATCTTGGCGCCTTTGCCGTAAAGCCCAGAAGCTGCTGTTGCTGCAGGTTGTTTACCTTTATTACTATGCCGTCTGTGGGGAAGGGGAGACTCTTGCGCCTTGTGTCCCATTCCCTTATATATTCTATTGCCTCATCTATTGTGGAGCAGAGCTTGCTGTATGTGGAGACTGGCAGGCCCCAACTTTTGGCGGCCTCCAGCGCCTCCCATTGTGTTGCTATGTTGTAGCCGGGCGCTATGAGGTGGTAGAGTACGCACTCCAGCCCGCGGTCTGCCATCTCTTTGGGGTTCTGCAGTTTAAGCGAGCCTGCCGCTGCGTTTCTGGGGTTGGCGAAGAGAGTGTCGCCCTCCTCTTCCCGATTGCGGTTAAGGGCCTCGAAGGCTTTGAAGGGCATATATATCTCTCCTCTTATCTCAAAGTCTGCCGGGTAGTTGCCCCGCAGCTGCTGCGGAATGGCGGCTATCTCCCGCACATTCTCCGTTACATCATCTCCTACCGTGCCGTCTCCTCTTGTGAGGGCTCTCTGCAGCTTGCCCTCTTTGTAGGTGAGGCAGATTGCCGTGCCGTCAAATTTTAGTTCGCAGGAGTATTGCAGAGGTTCCTCTATGCTTTTGAGGATGCGCTGGTTGAAGGCGTATAATTCGCCAAGGTCGTAGGTGTTGCCTAGCGAGAGCATTGGAAAGCGGTGCGGATATTGCGCAAAGCCCTTTGGTGCTGTTGCGCCGGGAGCGGCCTTGGGTGCTGTTGCGCCTGCTCTTTTGCCGGTCGCCGTTATTGTGGCTGCGGCTGTAGATGCGGCTGCTGGCTCGCTCTCCTCTAGGGATGAGAAGAGGTCGCTTCCAACGCGAACGGTAGGGGAGTCTGCTGCAGCAAATTGGGGATTCTCCTCCTCCAGCTGCTGCAGGCGGTGCATCATAAGGTCGTACTCATAGTCTGTGATGGTGGGAGCATTCTTTATGTAGTAGTTGCGATTTGCCCTCTCCAACTCTCTTCTCAAATGAGCTATCTCCTCTTGTATTGTCAGCTTCTCCATCTCTTCACAACTTTTTTTAAACTACAAATGTAGCCAATAATTTCAAAAAATAATAGTATCTTTGCGGCGCTTAAAGAAAGATGAAAATGGAAAAATCAATTGTAATTTTAACAGGCGGCGGTCCCGCACCGGGAATGAATACTGTAGTTGGCACTATTGCAAAGACTTTTTTAAGTAATGGCTACAGAGTTATAGGTTTACACGGGGGGGATAAAGGCCTCTTCTCCCCAACACAGAAGACAACAGACATAGATTTCTTGCTTGCAGATTCAATCTTTAACAGAGGCGGCTCATATCTTATGATGAGCAGATACAAACCTTCTCAGGAGGATTTTGACAAGAATTTTAATCTAGATTTCTTTAAGAATAACAATATTCAACTGCTGGTTACCGTTGGAGGAGACGATACTGCCTCTACAGCCAACAGAATTGCAAAGTTCCTTGCGGCTAAGAACTATCCTATTGCAAATATCCACGTTCCTAAGACAATAGACAACGACCTTCCTCTTCCTTCAAATATCCCAACCTTTGGATATCATTCTGCAAAGTCTGAGGGTACAAAGATTGCTACAACAGTCTATGAGGATGCAAGAACAAGCGGTACCTGGTTTGTTGTCTCAGCTATGGGACGTTCTGCAGGCCACCTTGCTCTTGGCATTGGCGCAACCTGCCACTATCCTATGATTGTTATTCCGGAGATGTTCAACAGAACAGACATTACCATAGACAAGATTGTGAATATGGCCATCTCTGCAATCATTAAGAGAAAGATTATGGGTCTCTCCTATGGTGCCATTATGATTTCTGAGGGTGTATTCCACGCCTTCTCTCATACAGACCTGGAGGCTGCCGGCGTTAAGTTTACCTACGACGACCACGGCCATCCGGAGCTTGGTAAAATCTCTAAGGCTCAGATGTTTAACGAGCTTTTGGAGAAGAAGTTGGACAAACTTGGAATCTCCGTTAAATCCCGTCCTGTAGAGATTGGTTATGAGGTTAGATGCGTTACCCCTATTGCTTACGACCTTATGTATTGCTCTCAGTTGGGTATGGGCGTTTATCAGCTCTTTAAGGAGGGCGCTACCGGCTGCATGGTCTATCTGGACCTCAATAACAACATTAAGCCTCTCTATCTTTCAGATATTCAGGATAAGGATGGCAAGATTCCGCCTCGCGGTGTAAATATTCACACAGACAAGGCTCAGAATATTATCCGTTATCTTATGCACTATATCACCCCTGCAGACTATGAGGCTGCAAAGGAGTATGTTGCAAATCCTGAGGAGTATGACTTTATTAAGATGCTCAACTGGTAGATGAAGCGTATTAGCAGATGAAGCATATAATATATCAACTCTTTATAAGGGCTTTCGGGAATAAGAGGCAAACTCTTCCCGGAGGCTCTTATAGCATTAATGGCTCCGGTAAGTTTAATGACATTACGCCGGAGCTGCTCCGCTCTCTTAAAGAGGAGCTCGCCATCTCCCACATCTGGTACACCGGCGTAATTGCGCACGCCTCCAAGACAGATTGGAGCGCCTATGGCATTCCCTCTGCGCACCCCTCTGTTAAGGGCGAGGCCGGTTCTCCCTATGCGATAACAGATTATTATGATGTGGCGGCAGAACTGGCAGAGGATATTCCCTCCCGAATGGCAGAGTTTGAGGCCCTTGTGGAGCGCACCCACACTGCCGGCCTAAGAGTTGTTATAGATTTTGTGCCAAATCATCTCTCCCGCTGCTATCACGGCGCAAGCGCTGCTGCTTCTGGTGCTGGCTCCGCTGCCGCAGGCGCGCTCTTTGGCGCAGAGGACGACCCAACGCAGGCCTTCTGCCCGCAGAACAATTTTTACTATTTGCCGGCAGAGGAGTTGCATCTTCCCGATGCAGCACTGGCTTCCGCCGCTGCAGCAACTGCTGCTTCTGCTGCTGGCGCTCCTTCTGCTGCCACTGCCGCTGCCGCAGCGCCATATCGGGAGTATCCTGCAAAGGCTACCGGCAACGACTGCTTCTCTGCCTGGCCCTCTGTGAATGACTGGTACGATACTGTAAAGCTTAACTATGGGGTTGACTACGCATCTGGCAGAACTTATTTTGAGCCTAGGCCAAGGACTTGGGGGATGATGTTGGATGTGCTGCTCTTCTGGGCCTCCAAAGGAGTGGATGGTTTCCGATGCGATATGGCGGA
>SAMEA3663025__coassemble_1339_pt1 | contig 11044 bp, 6 predicted proteins | sample SAMEA3663025__metabat2_high_PE_020 | metagenome-assembled genome bin SAMEA3663025 (sample SAMEA3663025) | pig gut metagenome | biome: pig gut; feature: pig-associated habitat; material: faeces | place: France | collected 2012
TGATTGTAGAGCAGGTGGTGCGTCCTACCGGGCTACTGGACCCTCTTATTGAGGTAAGGCCCATCAAGGGCGAGGTGGACGACCTTCTGGAGGAGGTTCAGCTGCGCGCAGAGAGGGACGAGCGCGTTCTTGTAACCACCCTTACCAAACGAATGGCGGAGGAGCTGGACAAATTTATGGAGAAGATGGGGGTGCGTTGCAGGTATATCCATTCAGATGTGGATACAATGGAGCGCATAGAGATAATTGAGGATTTTCAGGCTGGCAGATTCGACCTTCTCATAGGAGTCAACCTGCTGCGCGAAGGGTTGGATATGCCGCAGGTCTCTCTGGTGGCAATTCTGGATGCGGACAAGGAGGGCTTTCTGCGCTCTCACACTGCGCTCATCCAGACTGCAGGCAGGGCGGCAAGAAACCTTAACGGTAAGGTGATAATGTATGCCGACACCATAACCGACTCTATGAAGAGCACCATAGATGAGACCAACCGCAGGAGGCAGAAACAGATGGAGTACAACAAAGAGCACGGCATAACCCCTACACAGATTATAAAGAATTCTCATAACATACTTAACCGCAGCGACTACTCCTGCCAGAGAGATGGGGAGAGCGCACCCCTTGCAGACCCTGTTCTGCTCAATATGGATAGAGGCAACCTGGAAAAATCCATTGCCTATACCAAACGCCTTATGGAGAGCGCTGCAGCAGAGCTTGACTTCATATCTGCAGCAAAATACAGAGATGAGATGAATGCCCTCAAGCAACTTTTGTCAAAAAAATGATTATCTTGCAGAGATGAGCGACATTAAAGATTTTATAGCAAAATTTACTCCCGAAGAGGGCAAACTTATACGCTCCGCGTATGAGTATGCGGAGCATATACTTGCCGGGAGGATGAGGGAGAATGGAGAGCCGTTTATAACTCATCCCATAAATGTGGCATACATAGTCTCAAACGAGATTGGTCTTATGGCAGATGCCGTTGCCGCAGTCTTTCTGCACGAGGGCTCCCGCGCCAAATATATGCAGCAGCAGGAGCGCGAAGATATGAGCGCCTTTCTGGCAAAGGAGTTCGGGAAGAGCTACAGCACAGAGATTGTAACAATGGTGGAGGGGCTCAACAAAATCTCCGGCATAGATATAAAAGAGACAAAACTTAACGAGGAGGTTTACCGCAAACTTATTGTCTCCTACTCCAAAGACCCAAGGGTAACCCTCATTAAACTTGCAGATAGAATGGAGGTTATGAGACACCTCAACATATTTGCAAAGGAGAAGATTGCCAGAAAGAATATGGAGACTATAAAACTCTATATTCCGCTTGCCCACAAATTGGGGATGTATAACCTAAAGAGCGAGATGGAGGACCTCTACTTCAAGTATTCAGACCCGGAGAACTACAGGCTCATTACCAACAAGCTTCTTGCCACCCGAAAGGAGAGGGAGAGGCTGGCAGAGGAGTTTGTGAAACCTCTGGACAATGTGCTTAAGGAGAAGTATTCCTATAAGCTTAAGATCAGAACCAAGACAGCCTACTCCATCTGGAAGAAGATGGTTAAACAGGGTATTCCATTTGAGGGGGTCTATGACCTCTTTGCCATAAGATTCATAATTGACGCCCCGCTTGAGAAGGAGCAGGACTACTGCTGGGATGTCTATTCTTATGTTACAAGGGAGTATGAGCCTGATATAAAGAGATTGAGGGATTGGCTCACCACCCCAAAACCCAACGGTTACCAATCCCTTCATATTACCGTTCACAACAGAGAGGGGGTTGCAATAGAGGTGCAGATAAGGACAGAGCGTATGGACCTTATTGCAGAGAGCGGAGATGCCTCCCACTGGAGATATAAGGGCATAAAGGCAGAGGCTGGCTTTGACGATTGGCTGAAGAATGTAAGGGAGATGCTAAACGACAACTCCGCCGACGGTTATAAGGAGTTGGACAATAATCTTCTTAACGAGATTGTGGTCTTTACTCCCGCCGGGGAGATGAAGCAGCTGCCAAAGGGCTCCACCGTTCTGGATTTTGCCTTTAATGTTCACTCCAAACTTGGTTTGAAGTGCTCGGGCGCCAAGATTAATGGAAAACTCTCCCCTATCAGAGCCGTGCTCTCCTCTGGAGATACGGTAGAGATTATGCGCAACAAGAACCAGAAGGTCTCTGCAGACTGGCTCTCTTTTGTTGTCTCCTCAAGGGCCAGGAGCAGAATTCGAGCTGCGCTTAAAGAGGAGGAGGGGCGCAAGAGCCTCATAGGCAGGGAGATTATTGAGCGAAGACTTAAAAACTGGAAGATAGATTATTCCGAAGAACTCTATAGCGAACTCTCAAAGGCCTTCAAATACAAGACCATAGGAGACCTCTTCATTGCCGTTAACGACGGCAGTCTGGATACCTCTCAGATTAAGCGCTATCTGGATGAGCGCGAGGCAGAGAACCAGAGGCGCAAAGAGGAGGCTCAGGCCAAAGAGCAGATGGAGGCGCAGGAGAGCCAATCCAGACTGGGCAAGAGCATTACCGCCTCTACAGGAGATTATCTTGTGATAAACGACAAGTTGAACAATGTGGAGTTTAAGATGGCCAAATGCTGCAACCCCATCTTTGGAGATGATGTCTTTGGTTTTGTAACCTCCAGCAAGGGCATTACCATACATAGGATGAGTTGCCCTAATGCCGCCCGGCTTCTAGAGCGTTACCCCTACAGGACTCAGAAGGTGAAATGGAGACAAATCTCAACTACAACCCAGTTCCAGACCACTCTGAAAGTTATTGCAGAGGCAGACGAGAGCTTTGGAGCCTCTATAATAGGTGCGGCAACCGGTCAGGGAGCCCTGCTGCGCTCCTTCTCCATAGAGAAGAGAAACAGGGGCAACGAGTTCAACTTTATGCTTGGAATAACCGTAAGCAACAACTCTCACCTTGACAGGATATTGCAGGAGATAAAGAAGGTTAAGGGTGTAAGAAATATTTTAAGGTCGTAGTGATTGCAATGAATCAGAAGAGCGGAGCAACAGATAAGAAGAGCGGGGAAATAGTCATAAAGGGAGCAAGAGCAAATAATCTTAAAGGTATAGATGTAACCATTCCTCGCGGCAAGCTGGTTGTAATTACAGGTGTATCGGGATCGGGAAAATCCTCTCTTGCTTTTGACACCCTCTTTGCGGAGGGGCAAAGAAGGTTTGCAGAGAGCCTCTCCTCCTTTGCAAGGCAGTTTCTTGGCAGAATGAGCAAGCCAGCTGCAGAGAGCATTACAGGTATTCCGCCTGCCATAGCCATAGAGCAGAAGGTAACCTCCAAAAATCCCCGCTCCACCGTTGGCACTGTAACAGAGTGCTACGACTACCTGCGCCTGCTCTATGCAAAGATTGGCCGCACCTACTCCCCTGTAAGCGGGGTGGAGGTGAAGTGCGAGAGCGTTAAGGATGTTGTGGAGTACCTCTGCAGCCGCATCACAGCCAAGGTGCTCTATCTTACTGCAGATATGGGGCTAAATACTCCCGATGCCCGCATAGAGCGCCTGCTCAACCTGCGCCAGGCCGGCTACTCCAGAGTGCTTGCCCTCCCTGCCACAGCGCAGAAGGGCACCGGCAACAACAGCACTGCCGCTGCGCAGGAGAGCACCGGCAGCACCGCTACGCATGAGTGTAATCTCCTTGTGGCAAGAATAGATGAGATTCTCCGCCACCCGGAGCAGTGGCAGCAGCACTCCCTCTATGCCCTCATAGACAGATACCTGCCACAGCAGCAGGGCACTCTCTCTGCAGACCTTCTGAGCAGAATGCAGGACTCTGCCAAGAGCGCATTTGAGCTTGGAGAGGGCAGACTGCAGGTTGTTGAATCGGGAAGCCAAAGCGCAGATTCAGAGACTCCGCTGCTGCGCGAATTCTCCAACAGGTTTGAGGCGGACGGCATTCGCTTTGAGGAGCCAAGTGAGCAGATGTTCAGCTACAATAGCCCCGTGGGGGCCTGCCCAAGGTGCGGCGGTTTTGGCAGCATAGAGGGCATAGATGAGGGGCTGGTCATCCCAAATGCCTCCCTCTCCATCTACGAAGGGGCCATTGCCTGCTGGCGAGGCGAGGTTATGTCGCACTTTAAAGATGAGCTTGTGATGAATGCGCAGAGGTACAACATCTCCATCCACAAGCCCTACCTGCTGCTCTCAAAGGAGGAGAAGCGCCTTATCTGGGAGGGCACAGAGCATTTTACCGGCATTGCCCCATTCTTTAAGATGGTGGAAAAGCAGCGCTATAAGATACAATACAAATATATGCTCTCCCGATATCAGGGCCGCACGGTCTGCCCGGAGTGCGAAGGGAGCAGGCTGAAGAGGGAGACAAAATATGTGAAGATATCGGGAAGAGATATCTCTCAGCTTATGAATATGAGCATCTCCTCCCTGCTGGAGTTTTTGGATTGCCTTCATCTTGAGCCTTACGAGATGGAGGTGGCAGGACTGGCCCTCAAGGAGCTTAAGCAGAGGCTTAACTGCATCTGCCAGGTGGGGCTTGGCTACCTTACTCTTAACAGAAGCATAAAGGGGCTCTCCGGTGGAGAGAGTCAGCGCATTCATCTGGTGAGCGCCATCGGGAGTTCGCTTGTAGGCTCTCTTTACATCTTGGATGAGCCCAGCATAGGTCTCCACCCGCGCGACACTCTGCAACTTATTGGTGTGCTGAAGAGGCTTAGAGACCTTGGCAATACTGTGGTCATTGTGGAGCACGACCTTGAAATTATCCGCAATGCAGACTACCTTATAGATATTGGGCCTCTTGCCGGGCAGCACGGAGGAGAGGTGGTCTTTCAGGGAGATATTGCCACGGCACTCTCCACAAAAGAGTACGGCAAATCGCTCACCCTAAGGTACCTGCAAGGGGTTGAGCGGCTTGACAGCGCTCTCCTGCCAGCATCTGCACTTCCAGCAGCAGCGCCGCAGACATCTGCTCTTCCAACAGAGGCGCCGCACACATCTGCACTTCCAGCAGCGGCACTGCCTGCACCTCACTCTGCGCATCCTGTTCGCAGCTGGCGCAACTGCATAGAGCTGAAGGGGTGTATGGAGCACAACCTTAAAGATATAGATGTGAAGATACCGTTGGGCGTGCTCACGGTCATTACCGGAGTCAGCGGTTCCGGCAAATCCTCGCTTGTATCGGATATCCTCTACCCTGCCCTTAGCAGACACTTTAATATTGTGGGAGATAAACCGGGCGCATTCCGCGAACTTGGAGGAGACCTTAAACTGCTTAGCGGTGTAGAGTATGTAGACCAGAATCCCATTGGCAAATCCTCCAGGTCCAATCCGGTTACATATCTTAAGATATATGACGACATCCGCCGGCTCTTTTCCGAGCAACCATACGCAAAGCTGAACAACTACACGCCCTCAAGTTTCTCCTTCAACATAGATGGAGGCAGATGTCCGCAATGTCTTGGCGACGGCTACATAACAATTCCTATGCAGTTTATGGCAGATGTTACAATGGTGTGCGAAGAGTGCGGCGGCAAGCGCTTCAAATCAGACCTGCTGGAGGTAAGGTATCAGGGTAAAAACATCTCCGATGTGCTTGATATGAGCGTAAGCGAGGCCATTGAGTTCTTCAGCCATCGGGAAGAGGCAATTGCCCTCCGCATAGCCCGGAGCCTGCAGATATTGGAGAGGGTGGGGCTTGGCTACCTTAAGCTGGGGCAGAGCAGCAGCACCCTTAGCGGAGGAGAGAGCCAGCGCGTAAAACTTGCGCAGTTCCTCTCAAAGGAGAATGGCACAGGAGGCACTCTCTTCATCTTTGACGAGCCCACCACAGGACTGCATCTACATGATATAAAGAACCTTATCAACTCCATAAATGCCCTCATAGAGCGTGGCAACAGCGTAGTTGTAGTAGAGCACAACGTGGAAGTTATGCGCTCTGCAGACTGGATTATAGATATGGGTCCCGATGGTGGAGACCAAGGCGGCCGCGTAGTCTTTGCCGGCAAAGTGGCAGACCTTGCCAAGCTTCCCGACAACTACACAGCTGCAGCGCTGGCATCACAGCAATAACCATCTTGTTTTGGGAGAAGCATTAATAATTCGTACATTTGCAGTTTTGAGAACTATATAAGGTATTTCACTATTTATGGATAGCAGCATTTTAGAGAAGATAGTAGGTTTGAGCAATAAATTGGCCGACATTCAAAAGCAACTGGCAGACCCTGCAGTTATGGCAGATATGAAGAGATATGTACAACTGAACAAGGAGTACAAAGAGTTGGGACCTGTAGTAAAGGCCGGCACAAAATATCAGAAAATGGTAGAGGACTACAACTCTGCCAAAGATATTCTGCAGAACGAAAAGGACGACGAGCTGAGGGAGATGGCAAAGGATGAACTCGCATCTCTGGAAGAGAAATTGCCTGTAATGGAGGAGGAGATAAGATTGCTGCTTATCCCGGCAGACCCTGAGGATTCAAAAGATGCCATTGTTGAGATTAGGGGCGGCACAGGCGGCGACGAGGCTGCCATCTTTGCCGGCGACCTCTTCAGAATGTACGCCAAGTTCATAGAGAAGAGAGGTTGGAAACTGGAGGTTACCAGCCAGAACGAAGGCGCCGCAGGAGGCTTCAAAGAGATAATCTTTAAGGTTAAGGGAGATGGTGTTTATGGAGTTCTCAAATACGAGAGCGGTGTGCACCGCGTTCAGCGCGTACCTCAGACAGAGACACAGGGCAGACTCCACACATCGGCCGCATCTGTTGCTGTGCTGCCGGAGGCGGGTGAGTTTGACATAGAGCTTAACGAGAAAGATATAAGAAAGGATACCTTCTGCGCATCAGGTCCTGGAGGACAATCCGTAAACACAACCTACTCCGCAATACGTCTTACCCACATTCCATCCGGAATAGTTGTTCAGTGTCAGGACGAGAAGAGCCAGATCAAAAACTATGAGAAGGCTCTGGTAGAGTTGAGGACCCGTCTCTATAACCTTGAGTATCAGAAATATCTAGACAGCATATCCGCCAAGAGAAAGACAATGGTCTCAACCGGCGACCGCTCTGCCAAAATCCGCACCTACAACTATCCGCAGAGCCGTGTTACCGACCACAGAATCAACTGGTCAACCCACAACCTTCCGGTCTTTATGGATGGTGAGATTCAGGAGGTGATAGACCAGCTCCAAGTAGCCGAAAACGCAGAGCGCCTCAAAGCCGGCGAATAATCATCCCCGCAAAGTGCGCACCCAGGCGGTGCGTTCCCCTGGGTGCGTTCCCACAGTGCGGTTTCCCTCGGTGCATTCCCCTCGGAGCGGCAACCTCATTTGCCATCTGACACCTGCCCCGGCCAGGCTGCAGCCTCATCCGGCGGAGATACGCAGGTGGCGTAGGCAATCGGTGCAGATGGGCCGAAAGATTTGCTATGTCTGAGCAGCGGCAATCCATGGAGCGAAGCGGAAGTCTGTGAGGAAGAGTTGCCGCTCCGCTGGAGACCCTGCATGAAAGACAATGTGGCAGCATCGGGAAGCAGCTGCGAGTTAGCAAATCCGGCCCAGGTGCGCCAGATTGCTAGCCAAACCGGAGTACTTTTCTCCGCCGAATGAGGTTTGTTGCTGGCCGGGGGTGCCATCGGGAAGAAACTAGCTGGCAAAAGCGCACAAAAATGCCGATTTTGTGCTCGGAATGCCCGAAAACAGGGGTTTCGGAGGGCAAAAGCGCACAAAAACCCCGATTTTGTGCTCGAAATGCCCGAAAATGAGGGTTTCAAAGGCAAAAAGCGCACAAAAACCCAGATTTTGTGCTCGAAATGCCCGAAAACAAGGGTTTCGGAGGGCAAAAGCGCACAAAAACCTCGATTTTGTGCTCGGGTGGAGCCAATTCCTGGGAAAAGTTGAGGATTATATTAATGAAGATTATAAACGTTAAATAAGTTTTGAGTGTTATAAGTATAAAAATTTTAAAAGTAATGAAAGTAATGAAAGTTTGGAATTTGTTTGCAGTTGTGTTGACGACTGTTGGTCTTTTATCTTCTTGCTCTATGGATGTTAAAGAGCTGGAGGGTAAGTGGTTGGTAAAATCTATTGATAATGAGAGTATTACCACCGTTGAGAGGGAGGCTTTTATTGAGTTTAATACGGCAGAAGGCAAGATTCACGGGTGCCTTGGTGTTAACCTTGTGAATGGATCCTTTACTTTTGATAAGGGCAACCTGAAATTTGGGAATATGGGTATGACTATGATGATGGGTCCCGCTGAAGATATGGAGATTGAGCGCTCTATGATTAAGGTGCTTGATGAGACATCAAAAGTTAAGGTTGACGGCACCACTCTGTTTCTGATGGACGCCTCCGGCAATCAGCTCGCATCTCTGGAGCGCGCCACCGAATAACAGCGTCGCATCACCGGACACGGGAGTGCAATAAACAACAGCGCCGCATCGCCGGGCATACGCGCCACCGAATAACAGCGCGGCACCTGCGCTAAATCTCTTTTATCCAGCAGCGGCGGCGCATGAAGGGTTCTTTGCTGTAACTCTCCCAGACCTTGAGGGCCGCGGTGTTGGTCTCTATCTGGGGGTTGGTATAGGCCCACCTTAAGTTCTGCTCTCTATAGTGGGATGCCAGGTTGGCGTGATAGATGGCGGAGATTCCCTTGGATGCCCATTTTGGACTTGAGCCTACCAGCATAAGGTCTATATCCTTATAATGCTTGTAGGCTTTAAGTATGTAGTACCAACCAAACGGGAAGAGTTTGCCCTTTGCTCTCTTGAAGGCCTCTGAGAGACTGGGGATACTTATTCCAAATGCTGCTATATCATTCTCCTCATCCACCACCACTCCTGTAAGAGATGGGGTGAGCATACTGAAATAGTGTTTGCCTGTAATCTCCCTCTCTTTGTCTGTAAGGGGTATGAAGTTGGTTACAGCCTTGAAGCACTCGTTATAGGCATCAAAAAACTTAGTGGTAAGATTCCTTATCTCACTCTTACTCAGCTTCCCGATATCAAGCACACGCAGATTGTGCCTCTGCATAATCATCTGTGCAATACGGACAATCTTATCGGGAATACCCTGAGAGGCATTGATTTTATACTGCACCCAGTCGCACTCCTTCTCAAAGCCCAACCTTGCCATAATCTCCGGATAATATTTGAAGTTATAGAGGCAGTTGACGGGTGGGGTATTCTCAAATCCCTCCACAAGCATTCCCTGCCTGCCAAGGGTGTTAAATGCCAAGGGGCCGTGTATGTGGTCCATTCCGGCAGCACGCCCCCACTCTATAACCTCGTTGAGCAGAGCACGCGCTATCTCTATGTCGTTCTCAAAATCGAACCAGCCAAAACGCACATTCTTTTTGCCGTAAAAGTCGTTGTATCTGGGATTTATCATACCCATAATTCTTCCCACCACGCGGTCTCCCTTGTAGGCAAGCAGCATAACCCTCTTGCAGTAGTCCAAAGCAGGGTCGTTGCGGAGAGTATTCTTCTGGTCCATATCCAGCGTTGGCACATACTCCTTGCAGTTTGCGTAAAGCTTATTCTGAAACTGATAGAATATTTTAAACTCTTTTGGGTTGCTAACCTCTTTTACAACTATCTTCATATACAAAACATTTTATTCTCAATTGGTGCTACAGTGCCCTATTGCAAAGCCTTAAGGAGATGCTCCACAGCCGCCTGCGCGCAGACACATCCAAAGACCGCCGGCAGGTAGGATATTGTGCCAACATTGCTCTTCTTGTTGCGCTCCTCCACAGCCACAATAGCCTCCCTCCTTGGCAGTTCCTCGGAGAAGACCACCTTAAAGCCCTTAGAGATGCCAACCTTGCGCAACTTCTTGCGCAGAATGTAGGCAAGCGGGCAGTTGTAGGATTTGGAGAGGTCTGCAAGTCGCACCGCAGTTGCATCAAACTTTGCGCCCGCACCCATAGACGAGACGTGCGGAATACCGCTCTCCACACAATATTTAATAAGCGCAATCTTTGGCGCAAGCGTATCTATGGCATCCACCAAAAAATCCACCTTATACTCCCCAAGCAGCTGCTGGATGCCGCCCTCCTCCAGATAGCAGTTAATAAGAGTAAGGCGCACATCGGGATTAATATCCTTAAGCCTCTCTGCCAATACGGCGCTCTTGGGCTTCCCGATGGTAGAGTCAAGCGCTATCAGCTGGCGGTTCTTGTTGCTCTCACTAACAACATCGGAATCCAGAAGAATCAAGTGGCCCACGCCTGCCCTGCAGAGCATCTCCGCCGCATAGGCTCCAACTCCACCCAGGCCAATCACTGCCACAGAACTCTCTAAGAGCCTTGCAAGCCCCTCAGCGCCAACAAGCAATTCTGTTCTCTCCTTCCAAGCCTCCATAAGTGCCGCACCTCCACTCTCTCAATAATATTGCTTAAAACTATTGCAGGAGCTCCGCACCCTCTGCATCACTCCTTTTGGCATCAGTGCAATTGCACTCAGCCACACTGCCCTTAGCCACATCGCCCTCTGCCTCCTGTGCTTTTGCCTCATTCCAAATCTCATCCATCTCTGCAAGAGTCATCTCCTTAAGAGACCTTCCTGCCCTTATGGTCTTCTCCTCCAGATAGGTAAAGCGCCTGCGGAACTTGCTGCAGGTGCTCTCCAGTGCAGTATCGGGATTAATATCATAAAGCCTTGCGGCATTTATAAGCGAAAAGAGCAAATCTCCAAACTCCTCCTGAGCATGCTTCTTGTAGAGAGTCTCATCCAGGAGCCCTTCCCGATGCGCCTTTGCAAGGCCAGCCAGTTCGCACTTAAACTCGCCTATCTCCTCCTCCACCTTGTCCCACACCTGCTCTCTCTCCTCCCAGTCGAAGCCCACAGCACGCGCCTTATCTTGCATACGGTAAGCCTTGATTATTGATGGCAGCCCCTCCGGCACTCCGCTAAGCACCCTTTTGTTCCCATCCTTCTCTGTGGTCTTAAGCTGCTCCCAATTCTGCACAACCTGCTCTGCATTGGCAGCCATAGCATCCCCAAAGACGTGCGGGTGACGGTAGATAAGCTTATTGCAGAGCGAATCTATCACCTTGCCCATATCAAATTCT
>SAMEA3663025__coassemble_1355_pt1 | contig 10895 bp, 9 predicted proteins | sample SAMEA3663025__metabat2_high_PE_020 | metagenome-assembled genome bin SAMEA3663025 (sample SAMEA3663025) | pig gut metagenome | biome: pig gut; feature: pig-associated habitat; material: faeces | place: France | collected 2012
CGTTGGGCGCTGGATGAGGCTGTTAGCAGACTGGGGAGCAGTTCCTGCAAATCACCGCGCGCGCGAATCCTTGTTCTAGGCACCTCCGGGGCACATTGCCCCGCGCGGTGGCCTCGTTTTGAGCTCACCGAGCGCGTTGCTAAAAGTTAATTATCTGGTTATGAGGTATTTGCATTTTGAAAGTGTGCGCGGTGATTTGCAGGAAGGCAACGCTTCAGCTGCCCGATGCCAATTACCTCTCTTCCCAGTGCCAATCACAGTCTTTTCTAGCACAAAATCGAGGTTTTTGTGCGCTTTTGCCTGCCAGAACCCTCGATTTCAGGCGTTTCACTCCTATTGGAGGAACATTTTCGGATCATGGAGCAATTTGACTCCACATTTGTGGTGGCTCACGTATTGAGGATTTATGATACAGCGTATTGCCTCAAGTTGCATTGTGGGGTCTGGGGACATTGAGGGCTGCAGCGAGTATTTCTACCTCAATTTATCTGCTAATTCAGTAAAAGAGGAGGTGTATGCGTAAGAAGGACGTTGAAGAACTTAGTTGCGGATTTGATGTATAAAAGTTTGCATCGGCTCATGAGCGATATGGCAATGCTGCTCATGACCGATGCAAAGTTAATGAGTTTTTATTTCAGAATGTTAAGAAGCCCTTTCACACCTTTCTTTACGATGTCTGAGCCTTTCTTCTTTGCTTTCTTTTTTCCTTCGCCCGCTATTTTCTTGGCGGCATCGTTGCCTACGACAGAGTTTTTCATGTAGTCTTTGCCCATCTTTGCGCGTATGGGGTGCAGTGCTTGTGCATCCACATAGCAGCGTGTGCCAGTGAAAGGCTCTATTGTAGGCAGACTGTTGTACATTCCGTTCTTTACGCGCGACGCCCAGATGCGGTCGCAGTTGCCGAATGTTGATACGAAGGTGTAGTGGTTGCGTTCGCCTATCGATGAAAGGAAGTCTCCCAATTCGCCGGGAGAGACTGCCTGATACCAGCCTGTGCGGTGTGCCATGGTGCCGCGTTCTGCGGTGACGAGTGCAAGCTCAATGGTACAGACTTCGTTGGGTGCTAGTGTCGTTGCTGTCTTGGGGTCTATTAATTCCAGGGCGTTGCAGAACGCCATAGGTTCCTTTGCCCATTCCTTTATCTGTGCGTGGTCGGTGTATTTTGGCAGTCTCGACTCGTATTCGCTGTAAGCCAGTTCGGTGTTCTGTTCCAAGTAGAGCAGTGTGCGGTGTATGTATGCCGCCAGTTCTTGCCGTGTCACGCTGCCGCTCTGTGGCAGTGCAGCGTCGTCGAGCCCGATGGCACTGGCTGATGCCTCCTTTCCAGACATCTCCTTTACGAGCAGTGTCATTATGGAGCGCAGCTGTTCGCGGGTGACGGGTTTGGTGTAGTCGTTGCCGAGCACGGTGTCGTCGATGAGATTGTCGCACAGAGCGCGGTTCACGCCGTCCTGCGCCCACACACTCATCTTGGCTTCCGACTTGCGTGGCAGTATGAACATCTGGTCGCTCGGCAGTTCCGTCTGCAGCAGGCATGAATTTTCCGTGCTCTCAAGACTTTCGAGCATTGAGACTTTGAAATCTTCGAAAGAGCCCTCATTACACATCATTTTTTGGTCTCTGGGTGTGGGGTGTTTCATACGATAGCTATGTGAAATGCCGCAATAGATGCAACTCTTCCAGTAGAGGTGCTCACCGGCAGCGTTCACGCCAATGTATGCCTGGTCGTTGGCTATGTCCTCGCACATGTCGTGATTTTCCACTACTTCGGCACTCGGTCTGGCGCTGAAGGTGTGCGCTTTGTTGTATTCGCACTTGCCGCAAATCTTGCATGAGTAGTACCATTTGAACGGTTGCTTGCATGTGTTGTACTGGCACACGCGGTCGGCAGCCTCTATCTTGGCTGTGAACACATGCTTGGTGCAGGTGAGAAGTTTGGTGGCTGCCACGCCGGCCTTCTGTGCCTCAAACACATCGCCTCGGTATGTGCGTATGGTGTATGTTGGCTCGGTGGCGTCGAGGGCCAGATAGTCGAGCACAGCCTTACCTGAGTTCTCGGGGATGAACAATGTGCCCTTGGCGGTGTATAGCTTTGTGCTCTGTTCCATATATTTGCGTCCCCATCTTGACAGCCGTTCGACGGTGGCCTCGTTGAGGTCTTTTACGTATTTCACGGCATCCACCTTGGGGCTCAACCACACCTCTTTCAGATTGAATATGGTGGAGTATTGGTCACCGAGTGTTTCTGCGAATTCTGAGATGTTGTAGTTTTCCGGCCCGTTGCTTACATCTATTATTATCTTGGTCATCAGCAAAGTGTTGTATTTTGCGTATGCACGTCCGCTCGACGAGATGTATTTCTCTTGCATGAATTCGTAGAGCTTGTCTATCTTGTCGACTACGAGCACATCCAGTGGGTGGTGGTGTGGATATACTTCGTCGGCCTCTTTGCGCGATATGTAGGGCAGGGTGGAGCGGTATTCCTTCTTCAGCACGTCGTAGTCGAAGGAATGGTCATCTTTCTCCTGTGGTCCGGCCTTGCCGCCAGGTATGGTAAATTTCACCTCCATAGTGGGGAAGTAAGGGGCACTTGAGAGCACGCGTGCCGGTATCCCATTCACCGTGGCCTTGAAGGTTTCGGCCGACACTCCATAGACGCCGTCTCTCTTTACCCATTCGGTCTGGTAATCTCCGTCCGGGTCTATCATTATCTCAATCGTGGCTATGTAGGGGTATCCGGCCTTCAGTGTGGGGTATCCCTCCTTGTTCTCGCCGAACTCGCCATCCCATGATATGTAGCGCAATGTGATGACACCGCTCTTGAACAGGTCGCCGTAGGCGGTGTTCACCGATTTTAGGGCGAGTTTTTGGGCGTTCTCTAAGTCCATTCCTGGAGTAGGGGCTTCAATCGTTATCTCCACCGACTTTATCTTCTTCTTGGGGGTGTTGGCCCACAGCGTGGCGGGCAGCAGAAGCAGAGCCAGTGCGAATGTTAAAAACAGCTGTTTCATATTGTGATTAATTTGATTGTGTTATGCTAATTTGTTATTTACCTTAATTCCGCAACATTATAGTTTCTAAAGTAGGACGATGAAGGACTTAGTTGTGATTCTGCTATTTTGTATTGCTGTATCCTAAAGACTTGAGGAGTTCTGCAACTTTTGGCCGGTGGTCGCCCTGAAGGATTATCTCGCCCTCTTTTGCGCTGCCGCCTACGCCTATCTTTTGTTTAAGAGTTTTGCAGAGTTCTTCCAACTCTTCCGGACTCCCTGTGAATCCGCGTACTATTGTAACAGTCTTACCGCCTCTGCCGGCACGTTCCATTGCAAGACGCAATTTCTGCGCCCTCTTCTGCGCGCTGGTCATAGTTGCGTCTGAGGTTGCACCTTTGGTTGCATCTGTGGTTGTTTCAAAATCTTCTGCATCGTTGCCGCTTCCCATTCCGGCCAATACGCTAAGTGCGCTCTTCCAGTCTGCCATAAAATATGATATAATGTATGAACCTTATAGATTAAAAGTTATATGAATAGAGAGATAATGTAGAGTTCTGCCAGGGCACCTAATCCTAGGATTAGTGTGGCAAGGGTTTGTGTCTTATATCCGCTCTTTATATCCATTCTGCCAAATTTGGTAACTACCCAGAAATATGAGTCGTTGGAGTGCGATACTGTCATTGAGCCGGCTCCAACTGCCATACAGATTAGTGTAAGTCCAATAGGGGATGCTAGCCCCATAGCCTCTGCAAAGGGAGCCACTATGCCTGCCGCGGTTATTATTGCTACAGAGGATGAGCCCATAGAACTCTTAAGCATTGCGGCCACAAGGAATGGAAAGAGAAGTCCCAATCCATTAAGAACCTGTGCGTTATCTGTTATGAAACCAACCAGCGGAGAGCCTGCCACAATATTGCCAAGCACAGAGCCCGCTGCTGTGATAAAGAGTATTGGTCCCGACCTCTTTAATGAGTTTTCTACCATCTCTTCAAACCCGCTGCCCCTCTTTAAAAGAAATGTTGCAAAGAGGAGTCCTATTGCCAGTGCAATTGTGGGGTTGCTGAGAAAGAGCACTACATCTTTCAATTGCTGCTGCATCTCTGCCCCTTGCAGTATGGAGGCAAGCGACATAAGTATTATAGGTACTATTATTGGTGCAAATGAGAGGGCTGCTGAGGGGAGTTTGCCGCTCTTGTCAATAATAGCGTTGTACTTCGCAGCAATTCGGTCTGCATCTGTGCTGCAGGAGATGCGCCTTCCTATGTAGTTGCTGAAGAGGATGAGCAAAAACATCGGGAAGATGCTGCAGAGAAGGCCCATTCCCATTACCAAGAGCAGGTTGCCGGAGAGTCCCAGTGTCTCTGCTGCGGCAAGCGGGCCGGGTGTGGGTGGTATAAAGACGTGGGAGAGGTAGAGTCCGCCGGAGAGGGCCACCGTCATTGCTACGGGCGAGCTTTGCGTCTTCTTTACCAGTGCCTCCCGAATGGGGTTGAGCACTACAAAGCCGGAGTCGCAGAAGACAGGTATGGAGACCACCCAACCCATTAGTGCCATTGAGAGCACGGGGTGCCTCTTGCCCAAAAGCTTTATTATGCAGTCTGCTATCTTAAGCGCTGCGCCGCTCTGCTCCAAGATGGTGCCCATAAGTGTGCCAAAGATTATGACAAGGCCAATGCCGGCAAAGATTTTGGAGAAGCCGCTCCCTATGAGGGTGGTCATCTGGGGCAGAGGTATTCCCGATACTATGCCAAAGATGAGTGCGGTTAGGAGTATTGCAATAAAGGGGTGCAGGTGCCATTTGGAGATGGCAACTACCATTATGGCTATTGCAGCTGCAAAGATGATTATTAGTGCTATTCCACTCATAGTGCTGGAGGAGTATATTGCTAGTAGTGTTTTTTGCTGCAGGAGCTACGGTTGCTGCAGGGTCTATGGTTGCTATAGCAGCTTTTCTGCTAGGATAAGAGTTACAAATCCAACAAGGAGGGCATAGGTGGCCTGCTTCTGGTAGCCGTGGGTGTGGGTTTCGGGAATCATCTCGTCCGATGTTACGTAGAGCATTGCGCCTCCTGCAAATCCCAGCATTATTGGGAGCAATCCTGCAGAGATGCTGCCAAGCGCATAGCCTATCCATACCCCTATAACCTCCAGCAGACCTATTACAAGGGAGATGATTATTGTGCGGATTGGGGTTATGCCAGCCATAAGCAGCGGTGCAATTATTACCATTCCCTCTGGAATATTCTGTATGGAGATGCCTATTGTGACTGCCCAATCTATGCTTCCCGATGCATCCTGGTTCATTGTTACACCTGCTGCCATTCCCTCCGGAAGCTTGTGGATGGCTATTGCCATTACAAAGAGCAGCACTCCGTTGAGCCTGTGGTTGCTCTTGTGCTCCTCTGGGTCCAGCCCGGTAATGGTGTGCATATGCGGGGTGATGACATCCAGAAGGTTGAGAAAGAGAGCTCCTGCCACAACTCCAATGCTTACCCAGAGCCACCCGAGCGTTATGCCAGAGTCCATAGTCATCTCAAAAGCCGGCTCTATAAGCCCCACCGTGCAGGCGGAGAGCATAATGCCGGCACAAAAACCAAGAATGGTGTCGTTCCACCTGTGCGGAAGGTCCTTTATTAGGAATCCCAATATTGCTCCAACAATTGTGGCACCGCATAATCCTGCGGCGCTAAGCCATACAATATTCATATTTTGCAACTTTTATTTAACGTATGCTCGTTTAGCCGCATTTTTCTTAAGGCTCTCCGTGTAGAAGAGCAGGTCCCAGTGGTGCAGGCACTCCTTGTCCATTCCCGCCTTGCCGAATAAAGGATGCTCCTCCATCCACTTGTGGAAGGGACTCTTATCTATCTCCACTATGAGCACATTATTCTTGGTATCTACCCTCACTTTGCCTTTTAAACCATTGTATTCCAATACAGCGGCGGTGGTGTCTCTGTGCCAGTTGAGAGGATTTATGCAGGTTGCCGCTCCTCCCGATGTCATCTCCCATATACCCTTCTCGGAGAGTGCCGAGTTGAATGAGATGCAGACCCCGCGCGAGGTCTCATCCTCTGCCGCCTTTATGTTGGGGTGGGAGAGATCCTCTGCCGTGAGCCTGTAACCGATGATATAGGCGGCGGCCATCTTGCTCAGTTCCTCTTCTCTCATTGCTTTGACAATCTCTATGGAGAGTTGCGCTCCCTGACTGAATCCTGCCAGTACAAACTGCCTGCCGTTGTTGAGATGCTTCATATAGTATCTGAAGGCCTCTATCGCCTCCTTTGTTACCTCCTCTTTTACTGCGAGGAACTTTAGGGTATCCTCTTTAGTCCTTCCGCTGAAGGCTTCAAAGGTGTACTGGTGGTAGTATGGAGAGATGAATCTGAAATTCTCTCCGCAGAGGTTCTTCTCTGCATATTTCATCTCTGCGTCTATGTAAACCCGCTCTTGCGGCGTCAGTGCTGCCCTTAGGGATTTGTTGCCGTTGCCGTCTGTTGAACTCGCTACCTCTGTTGAGATGAAATAGAGGTAGTCGGCAGCGGGCCAGGTAGCAATTGCTTGCTCTGATGCAGATGCACCTGCTCTGAGGTTCTCTGCTGCGTTGGGTTTGCCCGGTGCGGCCGTTACACCTCCGCCAATGTACCACGCCTCAGGTCGGGCCCACCATACTGCTCGGTCTGTGTAGAGTATGCCCTCCAGGTGGTCAACCTCGTGCTGGAAGATGACAGCGGTGAAACCCTTTACGTTTTCACGCACTCTCTCCAATGTTTGCGGTGAGGTGTATTCTATATCTATATCTCTGTATCTGAGCACTTCTCCTCTGCATTCAGGGACTGAAAGGCATCCCTCAGGACCAGGTACAAGATCTCCACGGTATGCTACTATGCTGATGTTGGGATAGACTATGAAGGGCTGGCCCTCTTTGTCGAATCGTTGTACGGCTACCACTCTCTTTGAGAGCCCCACTTGTGGTCCTGCTATCCCAACGCCATCCTGCGAAGGGTGCGTCACTGTCTTTATCATCATCTCGGCAAAGTGGGCGAACTCGGCGGAGGAGAGCTCATCGGGAGTAAAATCTGTACATTTCTGCCGCAGCAGAAGTGAGTCCTCTCTGTTGCTGATGGTATAGACCTTTAGGATATCCCCATCCTGCTGCAAGGATTCCTTTGGTGGATTTATTGCTACTCGTGCCGGTGCCGCTATAGTTGCCGTATGGATGAGCGCCAATATGATTGTGGTATGCAGTATTGTGGTATGCAGTGCTCTCATTTTGCTCTTTGATGTTCTTTTGTTTAACTTTGCGAAGGTAACAAATTTAACGGACAATGCGTAAGTTCTCACACCTCAGTTCCTTTATGGGTAACTTTCTGGCCACAGTGCTTGGTATAGTTATGACTTTTGGAGTATCATCTCTCATAACCCAACAGCCTTTTGAGAGTCTCTACAAATAAGATTACTCAGCTCAATCTCTCTTTTAAGGCATACTATCCGGAGAATTATTTCTTTGACATAACTGTGCTGCATCAGTTTAATAATCTGCACCTTTATGGTCTTCTCTCAACTGCAATTGAATATGACAAAGACTCTTTTATCATCTTGAAAGAACTCTATGACCAGAACTATAAGATAATCAAATCTTTTGTAACCCTGTTGGACTACTATAACAATTCTTTTGCCCAGGCTTGGGAGAAACTGATACAGGAGGGCGATATAGTGGATTTTATGCATAACATAGACCTTAACCTCTCTCTCTTCTCTGAATCTAACTACGCCAATATTATTGATATGGTGCTGTATGAGATGGACTCGTCTAAAGAAGAGTATCGCAAATACATCAACAAGCAAGGGGATAAGATGAAAGAGTTTTCTTTCAATTGATATCACTCAATGTAAAAAAAGGCAAAAAATCAGACTCTGCTTTTAGAATGTAATTCTCATCTGATGCCAAGGTACACCGCCGTGGTTGGAGGAGGAGAGACCTTCGTCTATAAAACCAAAGGTGGCATAGTAATGGATCTTGGCCTCTTTGCAGGTTAGAACAACGCCTTTCCTGCCATCGGCGCGGGACTCCTCAATCATTGCTTTAAGAAGTTGACCGGCATAGCCGCGTCTCTGACAATCCGGATGAGTGGCTACGCCAAAAATCATCTGCCACTCGCCATTCTCTTTGGAATAGGAGGGATCTGAAAACATCTCGTCCACAAGGTCAGCCTCTACGGTAATTGGACCATTTACAAAAGAGATTATCTTGCCATTCTCATCCTCCATTACAAAGAAATGTGAAGGATAGGTCTCCAATCTCCATTTGAAGGATTCTTTGCTGGCAGCCTCGGCTGCCGGAAAGCAGATGGCTTCCAAATCTGTAACCGCCTGCAGGTCATTGACAGTAGCTTTTCTAATTATCATATTAAAAAGGATTATTTATCAAATTATCTCTCAAAAATCGAGCCTCATTCCAAAGGTAAATCTGCGTCCCAGGCCCCAATAGCCCTTAAAAGTATCAATATCGTGGGTTGCTCCATCCTTACCGCGCTCAATATACCATTTGTCAAACAAGTTGTCAGCATTAACGTAGAGTGTCATGCCAATCTTGCCGCCAAGTCGCCCGCTCCAAGAGGCATTTGCACCCACAAGATGGTAAGACGGGTAGCGATATGGATAGGAGGTATCATCGGGATTAGTACGTGTAAGAGGGTCAAAGTCTGCATACATCCGGTCATTGAACTGCCAATTGATATTAAGTGCAAAGCCGGCAGGGAGGTTGAATCTTGCCTCTGCACCAAGCTGTGTCTGAGGAGAATCCGCTACAGGGATACCGTCGCACCAGAGGTTCATCTTATCCACCTGAAGGCCGGAGTACTCATCATAGATGATAGCCTCCACATTATTGGTCCACTTCCATTTTCCAAAAGAGGCAAAGGCGCTAAGCTGCAGCAGATTGCCAATACGCTGATAGATGCTTGCCTCAACACCCAGATGGAGTGCATTCAGGCCGGTTATCATATAGCGCGTATCATCCGCATCCATCTGCTTGTATTTGTTGGACATAAGGGACTTGTTCTTCCAATAGGCGGCATATCCGGTAAGTTCGCTTCCGCCATTTGCCCATACTGCACGCCAACCAATCTCGCCAAGCAGATTCTGCTCATTCTGCACCCCCTTTGTTATCTCATTGTTTCCCGATGCAAACCAGACGTTGCTGTATGGCAACCTGCTGTACCAGCCTGCGTTGGCGTAGAGCTTGTGGGACTTTGAGAGGCTTACCAAAGCGCCTGCTTTGATGCTTCCTCCAAGAGCATTTGCAGCAGCGCTGTTGACATCACCGCCCCAGTAGTTATATCTGTCCCAGCGGGTTGTGGTGCTCCCAAAGAGTGATGCTCCAAAGTTTAGGTTAACCCTTCCGGAGGAATATGCTGCAGAGAGATAAGCCGTACCGTGCAGGGTGCGCTTCCCGTTCTCTGTACGCACATAGTCCCCCTCCATCTTTATGGGATTCCTGCCGGCAACTCCAGCGAGAGAGTTATGCTCATAGTCCTCATACCAGTAGTCGGCGCCCATAAGGTCCATAATCTTCTCATGCTCCCAGGTATTGTAAATCTGCCCGTGGAGACCTCCGCCAAGATTCCATTTATCATTTAGCCTCCAATCTATTGTGGAGATGAGACCCACTTGGTTGTGCCCCGCCATATATTTGGTAATGATATTCTTTGCGGAACCATCCGGGTTACGGTTAGCGGAGATGGCTGTGGACCAATCTATCTGCCCATCCTTCATAAAAGAGGAGAGGGGAGTGCCCTTTGTCTCGTTCCATCTTCCGCCACCCGCTGCAATTGCAAGATAGAGAGAGTTCTTCATAGAGACTCTCTCGCCATTCCAAATATGCTGCAGAGTGAAGTAGGGTTTGAAATAGTTATTCAGGCTGAGGTTGAAGACCTTGCCATCTCTATAGCCCCAGTTCTTGCTGTAGGCCCTTCCATACTTCTCAACCTCTGCTGCGGTTAACCTTGTGGAGCGCTGCTCGTGCTCCTCCGGGGAACCAAGAGCCGTAAAGACAAGTGTGTGCTGCTCATTGAACCTCTTGGTAATGTTGAACATATAAGCTAAAGAGTTCACCTTGGTAGCATCCACATAACCATTGCCGCCCACATAAGAGGCCATACAGTTAATAAACCACCCTCTGCCAATCTCTCCGCTATTAAGTTTTATATAACCCTTCATTGTCCCGAAGTCGGCACCATAAAAGCCTGCCTCACCACCAAATCGCTCTGCAGGAGCATCTGTAATAATATTGATTGAGCCTCCTACAGAACCATCGGAGAGGAGGGAGGCTCCCACACCCTTTTGAACCTGAATGGCATAAGTAGCATCAGCCAGCCCCATCCAGTTGTTCCAATACATGCTTCCCGATACAAGTCCGCTGATAGGGATACCATTGAGCAGCACGGAGAGATTCTCCTGCGCAAAACCCCTTATGTTGAGTTTTGCATCACCATAGCTTCCCGATTCAGATGTTGCGTAGAGACTCGGAATGCCCTTCAGCATCTCCGGATAGGTTCTTGCGCTGCTTCTCTCTTTAATCTCGCTGTTGCTGATTGTCTTGAGCCTAAGCGCAGTGTTGTTTGCCGATGAGAAGTTTGCTTTAATGGTAATCTCCTTAAGAGAAAGAGTGTCAGCAACTTCTGTTGTTGGATTTGCTCCGTGCTCCGGAGCGGACTGGGCATCTGCGGCGCACACCACCTGTGGCGCCAAGAGAATTGCGATGCCCATAAGAATTAAGTTTGTTCTCATAAAAAAAACCTTAAACTGTTACTTATGGCATACAATTCAAGGCTTTTACTTCTTCTATCCAGACTATGACTGTCGGTGCCGTAGTTTCAACGGCTCGTGCCATTCGGCTCGCGG
>SAMEA3663025__coassemble_1380_pt1 | contig 10727 bp, 10 predicted proteins | sample SAMEA3663025__metabat2_high_PE_020 | metagenome-assembled genome bin SAMEA3663025 (sample SAMEA3663025) | pig gut metagenome | biome: pig gut; feature: pig-associated habitat; material: faeces | place: France | collected 2012
CGCGGTGGCCTCGATTTGAGCTCACCGAGCGCGTTGCTAAAAGTTAATTATCTGGATATGAGGTGTTTGCATTTTGAAAGCCCGCGCGGTGATTTGCAGGAAGGCAACGGTTACGCTTCCCGATGCCACTTGTCCCTCTGCTCGAGCACAAAAATGCCGATTTTGTGCTCGAAAGGCCTCAAAATGAGGGTTCCGGAGGGTAAAAGCGCACAAAAACCTCGATTTTGTGCTCGGGAGGGGAGCCCGCCAGTAGAGTGAAGTGGCATCTGTCAGCGACTTAGCACACCGTGGAGTAGCGTACCGAAGAGTTGCCCACCATGGATTGGCCCACCATGGATTGGCGCACGTGGAGTGTCATACCGTGGAGTAGCGCGCCGAGGAGTACCGCACCGTGGAGTCGCGCACCGTGGAGTCGCGCGCAAGTGTGCAGGTGCTTATTGGCCGGATGCGGGTGAGGTGCTGGTAATAAGCTTGCCAATTACGTCTCGCTCCTCTGTTACCTTGTCAAGGTAGCCATTTTTGAATGCTTTCCATACTCCATTCTCCTTTACAAGCCAATAATCGTTGGGACAGGCAACCTCTATTGCAGCATCATATTTTGCAGGAAGGAGTAGTAGTTCCCTTTGTCTGTATTGGCTACATTATAAAGATTTCCCATAAGTGCTGTTGGAGTATTTCTTGTACAATTCATTTGAATTCATAATCTTATTGACAGGATTGCCGTCAAAGAGCATCTCGTCTGTATATCTTTCAATTACCCGGCCGTCCATATAATTAACCAGCCCCCATCTCTTTAATCCCTTTTCTGTTATGATTTCATAAGTAACGGGGCGGATTGTATCTTCCCAAAAAACTATTATTCTTCATAAGGCTGATTATTGGTTAATTTTTACTTTTAACAAATGGAGTTATAATGTAAAGGAATAGCAAGTTTTGTAACTTTGTGCAAACATAATCGAAGAGTATGGAGAGAAGCAACAGCATAGAGATTATCAGAAGACTTGCGGAGGAGTACAACAATCCGCGCTACTTCCAGACGGACCCCATTGCCTTCCCGAAGCACTTCCTGCAGCTGACGCAGGGTGGCAGTGCAGGTGCGCAGTGCGGCAGTGCAGGTACGCAGTATGGAAGCGCAGGTGCGGTATCGGGAGGAGGTGCGGTATCGGGAAGAGCTGTGGCATCGGGAAGAGGTGCGGCATCGGGAAGAGCTGCGACATCGGGAAGAGGAGAGGCAGACTGTGCGGCAGGCGAATATATGTATACCCTTAAGGATGTGGAGATTGCGGGACTTATTGCAGCGCATTTGGCGTGGGGCAGGAGGGATATGATTGTGCGCGATTGCAACAGGGCATTTGAAGAGATGCAGTGGCGGCCGCTCGAATATGTGATGCGCGGGGAGTACAGGTGCGGCCAGGAGAGCCTGCATAGGACAATAAGGTGGAGCGAGTTTGCTGCCATTTGCGGCAGGATGAGGGTGTATTATGCTGCAAATGAGTCTGTTGAGTCTCTTACTCCCGACCAGATTCGCGTGCAGATTTATGGCCAGTCGAGCAATCCCAAGATGGCCAATAAAAAGATACATATGTTTCGCCGATGGATGGTGCGCAATGATGGCATTGTAGACCTTGGCCTATGGAGCCACACCTCGCCGGCAGACCTTATCATCCCGCTGGACACCCACGTGCACGCAAGCGCCCTTAAGCTGGGCATCACCACCCGCAAGAGCGCAGACATAACCACAGCCCTGGAGATAACAGAGTTTCTAAAAGAGGCCTTCCCCGATGACCCCTGCAAAGGCGATTTTGCTCTATTTGCCTATGCGGCTGAGAATAAACACTAGTCTAATAATATGCCATTCACGCGTTCTGCAATGGAGTTGTCTCTCGGATCTCCGTCTTGAGGCATGCTTATCTCGAAGCGCACAAAAATCTCGATTTTGTGCTCGAAAAGGCTAGATAACGGGGGTTCCGAAGGCAAATAGCGCACAAAAACCTCGATTTTGTGCTCGAAAGGATAGGGATTAGCATCGGGAAGATAGGGATTGGCATCGGGAAGCGCAACCGTGGCCTTCCTGCAAATCACCGCGCACGCTCCAAAAATGTAAACACCTTATAACCAGACGATTAACTTTTGTAGACGTGCTCGGTGAGCACAAATCGAGGCCACCGCGCACACTTCAAAAATATAAATACCTTATAACCAGATAATTATCTTTTGCATCCGTGCTCGGTGATTTGCTCGAACAACGTCCCATACAAACGGCAGCGTTATCACTTATCGGATACCTGCACCACGGCCAGGCGGCAGCCTTATTCGGCGGAGATACGTAGGTGGCGTAGGCAATCGGTGCAGATGGGCCGACAGATTTGCTATGTCTGAGCGGTGGCTCAAGGTGGCACTAACGGGGATGGTACATATATATGAATAAGTGCAGCAAAAGGCCGCACACCGCAGCTGCGAGTTAGCAAATCCGGCCCAGGTACGCCAGATTGCTAGCCAAACCGGAGTACTTTTCCCCGCCGGATGAGGTTTGTTGCTGGCAGGGGGTGCCGATAAGGTTTCTTGCTGGCCGGGGCGCCGTGGCGGAGCGCCATCGGGAAGATGCTGCTGGCAGGGGCGCTGCAGCGGAACTGCTGGCCGGGAGTGCCATGGCGAAGAGGATGGCGGCACTGTGGCGAAGAGCCATCGGGAAGATGCTGCTGGCCGGAGTTCCCTGCATAGAAGACAATGCTGCACCATCGGGAAGCAGCTGAGAGTTGATGCAGAAACGCCCTATGCAGGCAGGCCGGTTGAGAAACGCCTATGCAGAAACGACGATTCAGAAACGCCGATGCAGCAACGCCACCTTGGAACGCTACTGCACAAAAGCAATGCGCAGCGTTGGGTTTTATGTGTCCCACGCTGCGCAAGAAATTAAGTAAGCGAGCAAGCGAACTAGCGAGCAAGCTACCGAGCAAGCTACCGAGCATGCAACCGGCAAGCGAACTAGCGAACTTGCGATCAAAGCGAACTTGCGCGCAAAGCAAACTAGCGAGCAAGGCGAGCTAGCTGGCTGGCGAAGCTTGGCGCTTAGGAGAGGAATCCGAGGAGGATTCCGGCGGCTACTGCGCTGCCAATTACGCCGGCTACGTTTGGTCCCATTGCGTGCATTAGCAGGTAGTTGGTTTTGTCATATTCCAGTCCTACGTTGTTGGAGACGCGGGCAGAGTCCGGAACGGCGGAGACGCCTGAGTTTCCAATGAGGGGGTTGATTTTGTTGCCCTCTTTAAGGAAGAGGTTGAAGAATTTGACAAAGAGTACACCTGCTGCGGTTGCAATTACAAAGGAGAGAGCTCCAAGCACGAAGATAAGTACTGATCTTGGATGGAGGAACTTGTCTGCCTGTGTTGAGCAACCAACGGTTACACCAATGAGAATTGTTACGATATCTACAAGCGGACCGCTTGCTGTGTTGGCAAGTCTTCTTGTAACGCCGCTCTCTTTAAGGAGGTTACCAAAGAAGAGCATACCCAGGAGCGGAATACCGGACGGCACAATGAATGCTGTCATAAGGAATCCGATTACAGGGAATATCTTCTTCTCGCCAGGGGTTACGGCACGCGGAGCCTTCATTCTTATGAGTCTCTCCTTGTGTGTGGTAAGGAGTTTCATAATAGGAGGCTGGATTACCGGAACCAAAGCCATATAAGAGTAAGCGGAGACTGCAATTGCGCCCATAAGGTCCGGAGCCAATTTAGATGAGATGAAGATGGCTGTTGGACCATCTGCTCCACCAATGATTCCGATTGCGCCAGCCTCTGCAGGCGCAAAGCCAAGAGCAAGGGCAATTGCGTAAGCGCCAAAAATACCAAACTGTGCAGCAGCGCCTATGAGTAGCAACTTAGGGTTGGAGATAAGTGCAGAGAAGTCTGTCATAGCGCCAATACCCAAGAAGATAAGCGGAGGATAGAATCCTTGTCTTACTCCCTGATAGAGAATGTTCAGAACAGAACCCTCTTCATAAATTCCAACCTGAAGGCCAGGGAAGAGTGGTATGTTACCTATTATAATTCCAAATCCAATAGGTACAAGCAACATTGGCTCCCAATCCTTTTTTATTGCCAAGGTAATGAATACCAAGCCAATAAGAATCATAATAATATGACCAAAGGTAACATTGGCAAAGCCAGTGAACTTGAAGAACTCGGCAAGATTCTCACCTAAAAGCGAAAATATGCCGTTGTTTACCGCCTCTAAAAACATACCTAGCCAATTACAACAAGCTGAGCACCCTCAAGAACAGAGTCGCCTTTGCTAACCTTTATTGCTACAACCTTACCGTCGCAGGTAGACTCAATGGAGTTCTCCATCTTCATTGCCTCAAGTGTGAGGAGAGTCTGACCTCTCTTAACCATATCACCCTCTTTGCAGAGAATGTCAAGTACTACGCCAGGAAGTGGTGATGTGACTGTAGTACCGCCTGCAGGTGCGGCAGCTGCAGCAGCAGGAGCAGCAGGAGCGGCTGCAGGAGCAGCAACTCTCTGGATTACCGGCTTTGCAGGAGACTTCTTAACAGGCTGGTCCATCTCAACTTCGTATGAGGTTCCGTTAACATCTACTTTAGCAACAGAGCCCTCTACACTATTAATGGCAACATTGTACTCTGCGCCATTTATCTTAAGTTTATATTCTTTCATTTCAAATAATTTTTTCTTTGGTTTATCTATCTCTTGTTTAAGGTTGGAGCCTGTCTTACTGTCTGGAATTTTGCGCTCCAAGGAGAGTAGTCCATAGGACCTCTCTTAATGGTGAGGATGTTGCTCTCTACATCGTGAACGCTCTCGCTCTCCAGGTAGAGATGCATAGCCACGGCAATTGCTGCATATACATCTGCATTGTTGCCCTTAGGAGCTGCAGCTGCAGCAGCCTTCGGAGCCTCTGCTACCGGTGCTTCAACCTCTTTTTTAGCATTGTTTCTCATATTGAATTTTCCTGTGAATTTAAAGATGAAATAGAGAAGTATAAGTGCACAGAAGACTACAGACATGGCAGTAACTGCCATAATTCCGCCGTAAGGATCATTCTCTGCAAGCAGGTCTGCGCGCGACTTTGCATCACTCTCTACGTTTACCGATCCCGGTGTAGGAGCAGGCAGGAAGCCTATCTTGCTCTCCTTTGCCTGTGAGAGGCGTCCGTATGAGCAATCCGGGCCAAGCGCTGGAACCTTAAGGGAGTCTATCACAACACCGCTGCTGCTTACAAAATAGATCATCTTGCTCTGGTCCAGAGTGAACGATGCGTGGAAAGGTCCGCGGTCGCTCATTCCGTCCATATAGATTACAAAGTGCTGACGAGGTTTAATCTTGCATCTTACATCACCCTTTGGAATGGTGTATTTGCGTGGATTAGAAAGGTCGTCGGTAAGGTTGCAACCACTTATATCTACAGTACCATAAGAACTATTGAAGAGTTCTACCCAGCCGCTTCTGTTGCCGTAATCATCTATATTAAGGGTAGAGTTGTGGAGAAGAACCTCGTTCACAACCATATCCTTCTGATTCTGTGCGGCAACGGAGAGCGCTGCGGTAAGAAACAATAGAACTGTACAATATCTCAAAGATTTCATTGTTCTACAATAGTAATTAAGTTGTTACAAAGGAAGGTTGTCATGCTTCTTTGCAGGAACGCCCTGTTTCTTGGTAGCCAACTGCTGGAGTGCGCGGATAACACGGAAACGGGTGTTTCTTGGCTCAATTACATCGTCTATATAGCCATAGCTGGCTGCCTTGTAAGGGTTGCAGAACAAATCGTTGTACTCCTTCTTCTTCTGCTCGTAAAGATCTTTCTGTGCCTGAGGATCCTCAAGTGCCTTAATCTCCTTAGAGTAGAGAACCTCAACAGCTCCCTCTGCGCCCATAACTGCAATGTTTGCAGTAGGCCAAGCATAGTTGATATCTGCTCTAAGCTGCTTGCAGCTCATAACAATGTGCGAACCGCCATAAGACTTTCTGAGGGTTACGGTAACTTTTGGAACAGTTGCCTCGCCGAATGCGTAGAGCAATTTTGCACCGTGGAGGATAACTCCGCCGTACTCCTGCTGTGTGCCAGGAAGGAAGCCAGGAACATCTACCAAAGTTACAAGAGGAATGTTGAATGCGTCGCAGAAACGTACAAATCTTGCGCCCTTACGAGAAGAGTTGCTGTCCAGCACACCTGCCATAATCTTAGGCTGGTTTGCCACAATACCTACAGACTGTCCGTTAAATCTTGCAAAACCTACGATAAGGTTCTTTGCATAATCCTTGTGAACCTCAAGGAACTTGCCCTCGTCCACAATAGAGCCAATTACCTCATACATATCGTATGGAGCGTTAGGGCTATCGGGAATAATATCATTAAGGGCATCCTCCAGACGGTCAATAGGGTCCTCGTTAGGAACCACTGGAGCCTCCTCCATATTGTTCTGCGGAATATAGCTAAGAAGGTCTTTGATAACCTGAATTGCCTCCTCCTCTGAATCTACTGCAAAGTGTGCCACACCGCTCTTTGAAGCGTGTACGCTTGCACCACCAAGCTGCTCCTGGTCAACAGTCTCGCCAAGCACCTGCTTTACAACCTTAGGACCTGTAAGGAACATATAGCTTGTACCTCTTGTCATAATGTTGAAGTCTGTGAGGGCAGGGGAGTAAACCGCACCACCGGCGCAAGGGCCAAAGATTCCGGAGATCTGAGGAATAACACCAGATGAGAGAATGTTTCTCTCAAAGATCTCTGCATAACCTGCAAGCGCATTAACACCCTCCTGGAGACGTGCTCCGCCGGAGTCGTTAAGACCAATGCAAGGAGCGCCCATTGTGAGAGCCTTGTCCATTACTTTGCAGATTTTGAGAGCCAAAGTCTCTGAGAGCGAACCTCCGAATACTGTAAAGTCCTGAGCAAATACATAAACGAGTCTGCCATCTACTGTACCGCAACCTGTTACAACGCCATCTCCAAGGAATGTGGATTTCTCCATACCAAAGTTAACGCAACGGTGTGTTACAAACATATCAAACTCCTCAAAGCTGCCCTCGTCCAAGAGCATAGCTATTCTCTCACGAGCTGTATATTTTCCTTTCTGGTGCTGAGCGTCAATTCTCTTCTGACCGCCACCAACGCGAGCCTTCTCACGGAGTGAGATAAGACTCTTGATTTGTTCGAGCTGATTACTCATAGTATTTTTTGTAGTTTATTTTTGTTTGAATGGATTATTCAGGTTTCTCGCAAAGTTCTGTAAGAACGCCGATTGTAGATTTTGGATGGAGGAATGCAATGTTAAGACCCTCTGCACCCTTTCTTGGAGCTTTGTCTATAAGTTTTACACCTTTGCCCTCCAACTCTGTAAGAGCATTCTGAACGCCATCCTCAACGGCAAAAGCAAGGTGGTGGATACCCTCACCCTTCTTCTCGATGAATTTAGCGATTGTGCCCTCAGGATCTGTGCTCTCAAGAAGCTCCAGCTTGGTCTGGCCAATCTTAAAGAATGCAGTTCTAACCTTCTGGTCTGCAACCTCCTCAATGGAGTAGCATTTAAGACCAAGAACCTGCTCATAGTAAGGGATAGCCTCTTCCAAAGATTTAACGGCTATGCCAAGATGCTCAATATGTGAAAGTTTCATAATTAGTTATGTTATTAGTTATACTTATATATACTCTTTGGAGTAAATTTTATCACGCAAAAATAATTAATTTTTAACTTTGTACCTAAAATTTTATAGACAAAAAGCATTTATGTTAGGGCTATTTAAAAGACTCTCCAAAGGAGTCAGGTTTTCTAATTATTACCTTCTGATAATCTGGAGATTATTACTGGCATATATCATATACACGCTCTGCCGTGCGGTATTTCTCATCTATAATCTGGACCTTCTGCAGCCAATGAGCGGCGCAGACCTCTGGAACATCTTCAGGGGCGGACTTATGTTTGACACAACAGCCATCCTCTTCACCAACATCCTCTATCTGGTGCTCTCCTTCATACCTGCGCCATTTGTCTTTAACAGAATCTACCAGAAAATTCTCCGCATACTCTACGTAACAGTCAATTTCATCTGCGTCTGCATGAACCTTGGCGACACCGTCTATTTTCCATTCTCCATGCGCAGAGTAAGTATGACCTTCTTCAGCGAGTTCACCGGCGACATAAACTTTGGCACTATCTTCCTTGAGAGCCTTGCAATGTTCTGGTACATAACACTTATAGGCATAATCCTGCTGCTGCTGCTAATCTGGCTCAGCGGCAGCTTCAGAGATATAAAGAGCCCAGCCTATGCTGCCCGCACTGCCGGCACTGCCACAACATCTGGAGCTGCCACAACAGCCGGTGCTGACACAACTCCCGGTGCTGCCACAACTGCCACAACAGCCACTGCTGCCAGTGCGCTCTCCCTGCCGCAACGCAGGCGCGCAATGTGGCGTGCGCTTGGCATTCAAGCACTTGCGCTAATAATAACCGCACCGCTCTTCATCATAGGAGTGCGCGGCGGAGCAACCCGAACAATGCGCCCAATCACGCTAAGCAACGCAGGCGACTTTGTGCAAGTGGCAATTCACACACAAGCGGTCCTAAACACACCCTTCTCCATTATACGCACCATCGGGAAGGCAAAATTTACAAAACAAAACTTTTACCCCACAGAAGCCGCTCTGGAGCAGGTCTTTACGCCTATTAAAAATCTTCCCGATGGCACAACTGCCCAGACTCTGCAGGCTAACGGCACCGCAGCATCGGCGAGCATCCGCACAAAAGAGGGGCCTGCGCTCCAGGACTCGCACTTTGTACCTGCGCTCCAGCTGGAGGAGGGAGCCACAGTTGGCAGCAAGCGTAACATTGTGATACTCATAGTGGAGAGCTTTGCGGCAGAGAATATGAGCTTCCTCAACCCAGAGCTGCCGGAGAGCCTCACTCCATTCCTTGACTCTCTCAGCCGCGAGGGGTTGCTCTGCACCAACGCCTTTGCAAACGGCAGAAAATCCATAGATGCAGTTCCATCCATACTGGCATCTATGCCAAGCCTCATAACCTCCTTTGCAGTAACACCTTACGCTACCAACGACCTTAATGGTCTTCCCGATATCCTAAAGGAGATGGGCTACTATTGCGCCTTCCTGCACGGAGCGCCAAACAACTCTATGGGAATAAGGGCGGTATCGCATCTCTGCGGAGTGGACAACTATTACGGAAAGACGGAGTTTGGAGACGATTCCAAATTCGACGGCGCCTGGGGCATCTGGGACGAGTATTTCCTCCCCTTTGCCGCCAACACAATAGGCACCTTCAAAGAGCCATTCTGCGCAAGCATCTTCACACTCTCGTCGCACCACCCCTTCAAGCTCCCCAAGGAGTATGAAGGAGTCTTCCCGCAGGGCGAAACAGACCTGCAGAGGGTAACACCGTACACAGATATGTCGTTAAGAAAGTTTTTTGAACAGGCCCGCAAGAGCGACTGGTACAAGAATACAATCTTTGTAATCACCCCAGACCACTCCACCCTAACGGGCCACGCGCCAAAATATAAGACACCAATCTGGAGCACCTCAATCCCAATCATCTTCTACGCACCGGGATTCATCAAGCCGGGCCGATACAACGCGCCGGTTCAGCAGTTGGACATTATGCCAACGCTCCTTGGTCTGCTCAACTACAACAAACCCTACTTTGCCTTTGGCCGAGACCTCAACAGAGACTCTACGCTACAACCCTTCGTAATCAACTACGGAACCAACCAGTTCCAGCTCATCCAGGGCGACACCCTCCTTGTCCGCGACAACAAATCGCTCGTAGCCGCCTACTACTACAAAACCGACAGCCTCCTGCTCAACAACCTCCTCGCCCCGGCGAGTGGTGCTGCGGCAGGTAGCTCGGTAGTAAGCACGGCGGTAGGCACGGCAGGTAGCACGGTGGTAAGCACGGCGTCCGCAGGTGCTGCGGCGGGTAGCTCAACGGCGGTAAGTTCGGCGTCCGCAGGTGCTGCGGCAGTAAGCAAGGCGGGTAGTGCCTCGGCTGGTAGCTCAGCGTCCGCAGGTGTTCCAGCGGGTGCCAATACCGACAGCGACTATGCAATAATTTATAACGCGCCGCAAATTCAAGACAAAGAACTACTGGCCAAGCAGAATGCCTTCTTCAAAGCCATCATTCAACAATACGTAAACCGAATGATAGATAACAGGCTCACGCCGGCAAACTAAAAGATTTAGAATTACCATTTCCTAAGCACCGCAGTGGAGCCTAGCGTCCTGCTGCGGAGCCGAATGTCCTGTCGCGGAGTGGCAACCTTTTCCCGATGGTGCCACACCAGCATCTGCGGATCGGCAAGCTCTTCCGCACAGACTTCCGCTTCGCTCCATCCCCCCGCAGCGCCCCGGCCAGCAACAAACCTCATCCGCCAGAGAAAAGTACTCCGGTTTGGCTAGCAATCTGGCGCATCTGAGCCGGATTTGCTAACTCGCAGCTGCTGCGTGCGACCTTTCATAGCACCTATTCATATAAGTGCACATCAACCTTGCTACCACCTTGCAACCGCTGCTCAGACAAAGCAAATCTGTCGGCCCATCTGCACCGATTGCCTACGTCACCTCCGTATCTCCGCCGGATGAGGCTGTCGCCTGGCTGGGGCGCAGGTGTCCGATGGGTGATAAGGCTGTTACCTGGCTGGATGCGGCGTTCCTGCAAATCACCGCGCGCACGAATCCTTGTTCTAGGCACCTCT
>SAMEA3663025__coassemble_1420_pt1 | contig 10543 bp, 11 predicted proteins | sample SAMEA3663025__metabat2_high_PE_020 | metagenome-assembled genome bin SAMEA3663025 (sample SAMEA3663025) | pig gut metagenome | biome: pig gut; feature: pig-associated habitat; material: faeces | place: France | collected 2012
GTGGCGCAGGCGGCCGGGGTGGCGCCGGTGTAGGAGATGAGGTCTTGCGGTGCAATCTCAATCTGGAGGCCGCGGACGCCCGCACTGATAAAGATGCGGGGTTGGTCAAGGGCGCTCAGGTGGATAAAGGTGGGGAGAGGCTTCTTCATCCCGATGGGAGAGCAGCCACCGCGGATATAGCCGGTTAGGGGCAAAAGCTCCTTTTGGTGAATCAGCGCGCAACTTTTGTTGCCGGAGAGCTTAGCTGCCGCCTTAAGGTCAACCTCGTGGTTGCCTGGTATTACGCAGACAAAGAGCCCCGTTTTGTCTCCCCTAAGTACAAGTGTTTTGAAGACTGCCGCAATATCTTCGCCGAGTTCCGCGGCAACGTGCTGTGCGGAGAGGTCCTCCTCTGAGTAACTGTATGGTATGAGCTTGTACTCTATGCCGGCTTTGTCAAGCAGTCGCGCGGCATTTGTCTTATTAATCTTTTGCATACTAATTCTATCTGTTGTGGCAGCTCGGCGCTGAGTGCCAACAGCTGGGTGCCAACAGCTGGGTGCCAACAGCTGAGTGCCAATAGCCGGGTGCAAACAGCTGAGTGCCAACAGCCGCCCTCCAACCACCGAGCACCCACAACCGAGCAAGATACTATTTGTGCCTTCTTACCAATTCATCCTCCAGATCTGCAATGGTGCAACCCATATGACGATTAAGAACAAGCAGGTGGTAGATGAGGTCCGATGCCTCGTAGATGTATCTCTCTTTGCAGCCCTTTACTGCCTCTATTACGGTCTCAACTGCCTCTTCGCCTACCTTCTGGGCTATCTTTGGAGCACCGGCTTCAAAGAGGCGGGTTGTGTAGGAGCCCTCCGGCCTCTCATTGTATCTGCCCTCTATAACCCTCTGCAGTGTTTTAATGAAGCCCTCGTTATCAGGGGTGTCAAAACAGCTTAATGTGCCCCTGTGGCAAGCCGGTCCCATAGGATTTACCCTAACAAGCAGGGTATCATTATCGCAATCCTTATAGATATCCACAACCTCCATAAAGTTGCCGCTTGTCTCCCCCTTTGTCCAAAGAGTTGCCCTGCTGCGGCTATAAAAAGTTACCTTGCCGCTCTGGAGCGTCTTCTCCAGCGACTCTCTGTTCATATAACCCAACATAAGCACCTTAAGTGTTACATCATCCTGGATTACAGCAGGGATAAGTCCATCCTTGCTCTTTGAAAAGTCCAACTCTTCTATCTTCAGATTCTTATAATTCTTTTCCATATTTTATATAATTTAAAATTCATTTTCTATCTCGCAACCGGCCGCAACTACAACCGCACATCTATGCCGCGGCGGCGGAGCAGAAGCTTAAGCTGCGGGATGGTAATCTCCCTGTAGTGGAAGATGCTTGCCGCCAAGGCGGCATCCGCGCCTCCGTTGGAGAGCACCTCTGCAATATGCTCCGCATTTCCTGCTCCTCCCGATGCAATTATGGGTATGGAGAGCCTCTCCGAGAGAGCCTTATAGGTATGGCAAGGGTAACCCTGCTTGGTGCCGTCGTGGTCCATAGAGGTGAAGAGCAACTCACCTGCGCCCCTCTCCTGCGCCTCGTAAGCCCAGCTGAAGAGCTCCTTATCCGTCATTCGCCGGCCGCCGTGCGTGGTGGCCATCCATCTGCCGTTGCACTGCTTTGCATCAATTGCAATAACCACAAACTGATTGCCGTATCGCCCCGCAATCTGCTCTATAAGAGGAGGATTGGCAATGGCTGCGCTATTGAGCGAAATCTTGTCTGCTCCTGCATCCAACAAACGCGCAGCATCGTCAAGAGAGGAGATGCCGCCGCCCACAGTAAAGGGGATATTAATTCTCTCTGCAATTCTGCTGACAAGCGTGCAGAAGGTCTTGCGGCCCTCCTGAGTTGCGCTTATATCCAGATAGACCAGCTCATCGGCCCCTTCGGCCGCATAAGAGGCGCCCATCTCCACGGCGTCGCCCACATTGCGCAACCCCTCAAAGTTTATACCCTTAACCGTAACGCCATCCTTAACATCAAGACAAGGGATTATCCTCTTAGCTGCCATCTCTCTATCTCCTTTAAAGTAATTCTCTCCTCAAAGATTGCCTTGCCCACAATTGCCGCAGGCACCCCGGCAGCCTCCAGATTCTCCAGGTCTGCCATAGAGCCAACACCGCCGCTTGCAGTAAGATGCATAGTAGGGAAGCGCTCCATAAGAGCACTGTAGAGTTCAACTGCAGGCCCCTGCAACATTCCATCCTTAGAGATATCTGTGCAAATTACCCTTTTGAGGCCATCCTTAAGGAAGAGCTCTATCACCTCCTCAATAGTGCTTGAAGAGAGCTCCAGCCAGCCCTTTGTTGCTATATTTCCTCCCGATATATCAGCGCCAAGAATGATTCTCTCCTCTCCATACTCCTTAAGAAAGGCGCTGAAGAGCCTTGGCTCCTGCAGAGCAAGACTGCCGCAGATAACCCCGTCGGCACCCGCATTCAGCACACTTGCTATAGACTCCCTGCTGCGGACTCCCCCGCCCCACTCCACCTGCAGAGAGGTGGCAGAGGCTATCTGCTCCAGATTCCTTAGGTTTTGCGGAATACCGGCACGGGCACCATCCAAATCTACAAGATGCAACCTGCGAACGCCAACATCCTCGTAGCGCTTTGCCATCTCCAGCGGAGAGGCATCATACTCTTTGCTCTTATTAAAATCCCCTTGGGAGAGCCTTACGCATCTCCCCTCAATCATATCTATTGCAGGAACTATCTCCATCATAAGTCAAGAAAATTTTTAAGAATGCGGGCACCCGCATCACCACTCTTTTCGGGATGAAACTGAGTGCCAAAAAAGTTCTCTCTCCAGAGGGCGCTGCTTATTGTAACACCATACTCTGTCTTTGCCGCAGCAAGCGGCGACTCCTCTGCATAGTAGGAGTGCACAAAGTAGAGATAACTCCCCTCCTCCAGCCCCTCAAAGAGAGGAGACTTTAATGAAGAGACTCTGCTCCAACCCATATGGGGTATTTTCAATCGGGAGCCATCCTCTCCTTTAAGCCCATCCGGGAAGCGTTTCACCTCCACATCAAAGAGTCCCATACAGGCAGTATTGCCCTCCTGCGAACTGTTGCACATAAGCTGCATACCCACACAAATTCCAAGGAGGGGAGCCTTAACGGCCTTAATAACCTCCACAAGCCCCTTCTCCCTAAGACGGCGCATAGCCTCTGCAGCATTGCCCACTCCGGGCAGAATGACGTGGTCTGCAGAGAGAATGCGGGCAGAATCTCCGCTAAGGCAATAGGTTGCGCCCAAACGCCTTAGCGCATTCTCCACAGAGCAGATGTTGCCCACATTGTAATCTACAATAATTGTCTCACCCATAGCGCATTAACCTTTAGAGCAGCCCTTTGCTACTTGGAATCTCATAGTTGAAAGGCTCCCTCCTTACGGCTGCCTTAAGCGCCCTTGCAAAGGCTTTGAAGATTGCCTCTGCAATATGGTGGTCGTTCTCTCCACGGGCGCTTATATGCAGATTGCAGTTCATTGCGCTGCAGAGAGACTGGAAGAAGTGTCGGAACATCTGCGTAGGCACATCGCCCACCCTCTCTCCATAGAAGGTCACCTCCCACTTAAAGTCTATTCTGCCGCCAAAATCAAGGAGCACAATAGCCTCCGACTCATCCATCGGGAGTGCAAAACCATACCTCTCTATGCCCCTCTTCTCTCCAAGAGCCTTGGAGAGCGCCTGACCAAGGGTAATGGCAACATCCTCCATTGTATGGTGCTCATCTACCTCAAGGTCTCCGGAGGCATTTATGGTAAGCATTATGCCGCCGTGATGCACAATCTGCATAAGCATATGGTCCAGGAAGGAGAGACCTGTAGAGATTCCGCCTGTGCCGCTATTGTCCAAATCTACACTTACACTCACAGAGGTCTCGTTTGTAGTGCGGATTACCCTTGCAGAACGCGACTCATACTCCTGCAGAAGCTCTCTCTCTGCCACAAGTTCCCCCTCTGCCAAAGGTCCGCCCTCTGTGCGGCTGTCATAACGCTTAATATCATACTCCGCAATTGCCCTAAGTAGGCGCACATTCTCCTGCGGAGTGCCTATTGTAATTCTTAATGTATTATCACATAGCGGCATACGGCTCCTGTCGCGCACAATTATTCCCTCTCCAAGCAGATAGTTGTAGAGGTCTGCCGCATTGTCCACCTGCACAAGAAGGAAGTTGGCCTGCGAAGGATAAACCCTCCAGACGCACTCCATTCCAGAGAGCTTCTGCTCCATAAAGGCACGCTGCTCCTTAATAAGTTTAACTCTATCGTCAACACCCGCCTTAAGCAACTTCTCAACAGCGGAGAGCGTAGCCACATTAATATTGTAGGGATATTTTACCTGAGCAAAGAGCCGCATAACATAGTTTGAAGCAAATGCCAATCCTGCGCGCAAGCCTGCCATACCCCAGGCCTTGGAGAGAGTCTGCAGAATAATAAGATTAGGCCAATTCTCCAAAGAGCGGAGCATACCCGGCTCATCTGCAAAATCTATATAAGCCTCATCCAGAACCACCATACCGTCAAACTCCTGCAGAATACGCTCTATCTCCTCCCTTGGGAATACATTCCCGGTAGGGTTGTTTGGAGAGCAGATAAAGAGCAATTTGGAATTATTGTCTGCCGCATCCAGCAACCTCTCCACAGGCAGGGAGAAATCGTCATTAAGCAGCACCTCTCTCATCTCCACATCATTTACGGCAGCACAGGTAGAATACATACCATAACTTGGCGCAATGGCAATGGCATTATCAAGACCGGGATTGCAGAAGATTCTGAAGCAGAGGTCTATAGCCTCATCACTTCCATTACCTACAAAGATATTCTGCACATCCACCCCCTTAATCTCCGCAATCCTTCTCTTAAGCCTGGCCTGAGAGGGGTCCGGATAGCGGTTATACCCATTGTCAAAAGGGCTCTCATTGGCATCCATAAAGACCTCTGCCACACCCTTAAACTCATCTCTTGCAGTGGAGTATGGCACCATTGCCCTTATGTTGGGCCTTACAAGACTCTCTATTCTCTTCATATCCGATAAAAAATTAAATTCACCTATGCCTTAAGCCTAACCCTTACAGCATTGGCGTGAGCCTCAAGCCCCTCCGCCTCTGCCATAGTAACAATTGTATCTGCCAGCAGACGCAATCCCTCCGGAGAGAGATCCTGCAGGGTAACCTTCCTGCAAAAGCTGTCAAGATTTACTCCGCTGCAGGATTTTGCCCATCCCGATGTTGGCAGAGTATGATTTGTTCCCGATGCATAATCCCCCGCACTCTCAGGCGACCAGTTGCCAATAAAGATACTGCCTGCAGCCGTAATCTCATCCGCCACATCATAAGGATTCTCCATAGAGATAATCAGGTGCTCTGCGGCGTAGAGATTTGCAAAGGCTATAATACTCTTCCGCTGCTCCTCTGCTGATGCGCTCTCAAAAACAACAATGCGGCTGCCCTCAAGCGCTTTTGATATAGTCTCGTTGCGGGGCATAGAGGCCCTCTGACTCTCTATCTCTGCCAAGACCTGCTCTGCAAAACTTTGACTGCCGCAGACTAAAATTGCCTGACTGTCTGCCCCGTGCTCTGCCTGCGAGAGCAAATCTGCCGCAACAAAGGCAGGATTTGCGCTGCCGTCTGCCAAAACCATCACCTCGGAGGGGCCGGCAGGCATATCAATAGAGACCACCTTCCCGCCAACATACTGCTTTGCCGCAGTCACATACCTGTTGCCGGGGCCAAAAATCTTATCCACTGCAGGAATGCTCTCCGTACCATAGGCCATAGCTGCAATTGCACTTGCTCCGCCAACCTTAAAGATGGTATCCACACCGCAATAATGCGCAGCCCAAAGAGTCTGCGGATTGGCCCTACCCTCCGCATTTGCCGGCGTACACATAACAATTCTGCGGCAACCTGCAACCTTGGCAGGAATGGCAAGCATAAGCACAGTGGAGAAGAGCGGAGCGCTGCCGCCAGGAATATATATACCCACGCGCTCTATAGGAAGGGAGCGCTGCATACAGCAGACACCCGGAGCAGTCTCCACCTTAATCTCCTCAAAGCGCTGCGCCTTATGAAACTTCTCTATATTAGCAGCAGCCACCCTTATGGCCTCCTTAACAGAATCGGGAACCAACCTCTCACACTCCTCCAGCTCCTCCCGGGTAACGGCAAAAGAGGCCTCTGCAGGCAGAGCCTCAAGCCCTGCTATCTCTGCCTCAACAGCCAGAATCGCCCTATCTCCACCATCTCTTACCCGCTCCACAATAGAGCGCGCACGCTGCTCAATAACCTCCCCGGAGTCTGTAACTCTAGAGCACAACTCTTTCCAAGAGTCCCTCTGCGGATTAACTGCCACCTTCATAATTACGCCCTTAATTTAATTACGCACTTAATAATAATGAAAACTACTTGATTATCTTATCTACAGAGAGCACCAGAATACCCTCTGCCCCTATGGCCTTCAACTGCTTTATCTTCTCCCACATATCTCCCGATTTAACCACAGAGTGCATAGAGCACCAGCCCTTTGCCGCCAGCGGCATAATTGTGGGACTTCTCATTGAAGGCAAAATCCTTATTGCCTCCTCTGTTGCCTCTTCCGGCAAATTCATAAGCAGATATTTGAGGTCCTTGCTCTCCTCAACAGCTTCGAAGCGGAAGAGCATCTCCTCCAGCAGAGAGGCCTTCTCCGAATTCTCCTTCAGGCCCGGAACTCCAATCAGCACAGCCTCGGAGAAGAAGACCTTCTCCACCTCCTTAAGACCATTGGAGATGAGTGTGCCTCCGGTAGAGACAATATCAAATATAACATCTGCCATTCCTGCAGCAGGCGCCATCTCCACGGAGCCTGCCATAAAGACAATCTTGGCTTCAACTCCATTGCTCTCCAAAAAACGTTTAAGGATAGCAGGATAAGAGGTTGCTATACGCTTGCCGTTAAGGTCTGCAGGAGAACTATACTCCATAGCCTTTGGCACTGCAATGGAGATTCTGCAATTGCCAAATCCCAACCTCTTCACAATATCCACCTTGCTGCCTCTCTCCTCCAACTCGTTCAGACCCACAATACCAAGATCTGCAACTCCCGTAGCAACTGCCTCCGGAATATCATCATCTCTAAGATAGAGCAGTTCTATTGGAAAATTCTTTGCAGGCAGCAGCAACTTGCGCTTGTTCTCATCTATGTTTATATCAGACTCTCTCAGAAGATTTACACTCTCCTCGTTCAGTCTGCCCTTTGTTTGAATTGCAATTCGTAACATATTTCAACTATTAATAATTATCATAAAAAATAAGGGTCCGCCTCAATTGGGCAGACCCTCATATATTATTGTAATAACCTTATACACATATAATTAGCCTGCCCTATCCTTTAGAGATATGGTGGTGCAAATGGACCAGGATAACTGAATGTGCAATTGTCATAATTGGTTTCTATCTTCAAATACGGTGCAAATATATAACAAATCTTAATATTCTATACACCTCAATTTAAAAAAATCACTCTATTTGATCTCAACTTCTGGAGTGGTAGATGTAAACTCCCTCTCTCCCAGCTTTAAAGTTACGGTAAATTTTGTTCTCACAGGAAGTTCTGCCGGGGACTCTTTGAACTTTACATACATTGCCGGATCTGCATGGATCTTCTTAATGATATCCATCCGCTTTTGTCCCTGGAAGCTTAGTTAGGCATTTTAAGAGTACCCTATCCCATAAACGAGTGTACTGATTATCATATGTACTTAGTAAATGTCTGACCGAAAATGTCGGAGGTGGCGTAAGCAATCGGTGCAGATGGGCCGCAAGATTTGTGTCTGTTTGAGTAGATGCGACCAAGTGGGGAGCACTTCAAGCGCATCGGCAACCTCTCGAAACTGTCACCTTTGCGCTCGAAAAGGGTTTAAACGCGCCGTCGGGAAGACCCCAAGCGCTCAAAAACCTCACTTTCGCGCTTGGAAGGCCTGAAAAGTGCCGTTCGGAAGGTCAAAAGCGCGCAAAAAGTGCTGTTTTGCGCTTAGGAAGCCAGAAAATGCTTGTCGGGAAGCCCTCCCGAGGACAAAAAGCTTGTTTTTGTCCTTGAAAAGCCCCAAAACCTGGCAAAAGTTGACTCAAAAAGGACAAAAACCTCAATTTTGTCCTCGGGAAGGCGAAAAAAACCGTTCCTGCAATTCATCTGCCACACCTCTAAAATGCAACTACTTGGTAATGAGTATAATAGGTTTTTAAGGTGTACCCGATGATTTGCACGAACGCATCCATGCGGAGATGATAACCACAAAATGTGTTTGGAAACGCCTAATAGATAGCAAAACCTTACTCCGGCAGGCACATTCTACTGCATTGGTGGCAAGTACGCCACCTCGCAGTAACCATTGTGCGTCTACTTGAAAGCAACTCTCCGCATTGCCTAGCAGCAACCAGTGCGCATTTACTTAAGAGCAACTACCCGCCTTGTCCGCAGCAACCGGTACACCAGCCTCTTCACAGAAGATGCCGCAGGTGGTATCAGCCCTCTGCTGATAGTTTGCAAAGACCGCCGTCTCGAGCTGTACGGAGGTGATGATGCTGGGCTTGCCATCCTCCACCATCTCGGTGATGTTCGTCACATATCCCTGTACCTTCTGGTCGTTCTTGTTGCGATAGGTGGCATTGGAGTCTATGTACTTCTTTGATGCACGGACACCAAGTTGCATGGACGGAGACGTGGACATATCCAGTTGAGGATTGGGATCGGTTTTCTTGAATATCGGACTATCGTTTGATTTCAGGTTTATAGGTACATAAAATATCCAAACAGCAGCATATAAATACTTAAACAATCATAACGCCACTTTTTAAAGTGGTGTCAGTTAATGATATATGCAAGAACTCAATTATCAGTTCTTCTCAGCGAATTGTCTCACATAGGAACGGATGGTCTGTTTATAGTCGGAAGCTCCCGTCATACTTTCCGTACCGTTCTGATAAACTTTCCAAGGCAGTTGTTGCTGGCTGCCTACTTGCGGTGTGACTGATTCTGTGTATTTCCCATCGGCTGTCTGTTCGCAATAGACAATGCCGGGTGCGCCGATGACCGCTACCTGCTTGATATACTTGCTCAGCTCCTTGGAGAGCTGCTGGGCAAAATTATTGCTCCCTTTGGCCGAGTGGCAGCAGTGCAGCACCACAACAAAAGGCTCGTTCTTCACCTCTATAAGGCTGTGATACTCCTTGCACATGGATTGCAGGATGAGTTCGGCGGTCTCCTGGGCATTGAGTGTCTCGCCTCCCATCTGGATGGCATTGGCCGGTGCCCCGTCGGGTTCTACCAGACCATGGGCGGCGATGTGGAAGGCACTCTGTCCCTCCTCAAAGTATTCAGAAGAGATGGAGGGCAGGCTTTTCACCTCCCAGTCGGTCAGGTCGTTCACATCCATCAAGGTCTTTCGTCCCAACTTTTGTCGGGCCTGCCAGAGGTAGGGGGAGTCTTTCCAGAGCTTGACATTCTCCAGCAACGCATCGACAGAGGTAAACTGTGAACGGCTGAAGTCGCTCTGCCCCCGCGTACGGATAATCTTGCCGTTGGACAGGCGTATCACCTCGTCGTGCAGGGCCGGACGGGACATCTCGTTGAAGCACTTCTGGAAGGCTGCTATCTGTTTGTTCAGCTGGCTGAGTGTCTGCTGGGCCAGGAGTGTCGTGTGAAAGCTCCCAGCCAGAAGGATAAGAAGTAGGTAGAATATCTTCATGGACATTGGGTGTTAGAGTTGGACTTGGGTGCTGTCTGTTGGGGCCTGTACGCCGGCTTCTTGTTGAGCCTGCTTACAACACTCAGGACAGAGCTTGCAGAGGGCGTCAAGCTGTTGCTGCCGGCGTTGGGTCATAGGGTCTGCTTTGGCCTCTTGATGTGCTTGCTCCACAGCCTTGATGGCTTCAGGTGGAGGCAGGGCACCTTGATGCTTCTTTTGATATTGATTGGAGAGATTGGTCACCAGTTTCTCTGTGGGGAGCTGCTCCACATGGCTGTCGGCCGGTTTCTTGTAGCTGATGCCGATGGCAGCTTTCAGCTTTTGGTTGAAGGTCTCGTTCCGCTGCTTCTTGGCCACTTTCACCTCCTCCATGCCTCGTCGGATGACAGCTGTTTTCTGCTTTGGGGTCATCTGATTGAAATTTTTCCGGGTCTCCGGGTAGGCTTCGTCCCAATTGCCGGGATTGTAATAGGCCATTTCTCCTATATCGTAGAAGTAGTCTGTCCAGTTTCGACTGGTTTTTAGGGCTGCCTCATTCGTTTTATCCAGATCTTGAGTGATTCCATACTTTACTTGGTCAATGAAGCGTTGCTCTTCAGACGTATATTGCGTCTTCTTATTGTTTTGCTGATTCTTGTTTTGCGCATCCGCATAGGTGGCCACCGCCAAGGCCAGCACAATTCCTATCAAGTATCTCATATCCATTGCGTTTTTAGGGGTTAATTGAATTCGTCTTCTGAGTTGGCTGTCCGCTCCAGCCATTTCTTGACC
>SAMEA3663025__coassemble_1492_pt1 | contig 10072 bp, 10 predicted proteins | sample SAMEA3663025__metabat2_high_PE_020 | metagenome-assembled genome bin SAMEA3663025 (sample SAMEA3663025) | pig gut metagenome | biome: pig gut; feature: pig-associated habitat; material: faeces | place: France | collected 2012
CCGATCGGGAATTTCACCCTGCCCTGAAGTTTATGCAGAGCAAATATAGTCTGAATATTCACAAGAGCAAATAACTTTATTGTTATTTCAGCTCTCTGTGGGTATATTCCGATATGCACCCCGGAAGTGTTATGGAGTAGTCAGGGTCTGTAAGCAGAGAGGAGGTAAGCAGCATATCTGCTGTGGTTCTGTTTGTTGCATAGGCTATGTTGTATAGCGATGCAAGGCGGCTGAGCGCAGAAACATCGTTCTGATGTCCCTGTGCTATAAGGTTGTCGCAGAAGAAGATTAGCATATTAATCTTGCCCTCCGCAATCATTGCGCCTATCTGCTGGTCTCCGCCAAGCGGACCGGAGAGCAATCTCTTTACCTTTCCTTCATAAGGCTTAAGGAGATGCTTTCCATCCTTTACCACCAGCTCTTCTATAAGTCTTCCGGTAGTTCCTGTTGCATAGATATTATATTGAGAGAGGAGTTTCCAGTTATATTCAACCCAACCCATAAGTTCCTTCTTTCTTCCGTCGTGTGCCACAATGGCAATGTTAATCTCTTTCATTTTGTGTTGTTTTATATATCTTTAATCTCCTCTCCCTTGCTGCAAAAATTATGCTCAAAGATTGAATTTTAGACCAAAATTAAATTTAACGTTGTAGTACTCTTTTTGTGTTTCTGTTTCAACGATGTTGCACAACTGTTACCAAATGGTTACTTTTGCTCTCTATAATCGTCAATTGCTTGTGTGCCTATGGAAGTGGCTTTGATTATTATTGCGGTGATTCTCTTCACTTGCGTCTTTCTGAATAATATATCGGAGAGGGTGGGAGTGCCTGTGTTGCTTATGTTTATCCTCTTTGGTATTCTTGTGGGTACCTCTGCCCCGGAGGCCATAAATGACTATGGAGAGTTAATTGGAGATATCTGCAGCATATCCCTTGTATTTGTAATGTTCTATGGCGGATTTGGTACAAGGTGGAGCTCTGTGAGACCTGTCATTGGGGAGTCTGCGCTGCTTGCCTCTGCAGGTGTTGTGGTTACAGCTGCTTCTGTGGCGCTCTTCTGCCACTATGCTCTTGGTTGGCAATTGGCGGAGTCTCTTCTTATGGGCTCTGTAATCTCCTCTACAGATGCGGCCTCTGTCTTCTCTATACTTAGAACAAAGAGTCTTGGTCTTAAGCGCAATACATCTCCTATTCTGGAGGTGGAGAGCGGCTCTAACGACCCCTGCTCTTATATGCTTACCGCTATCTGCCTTTCTCTTCTGGGTGGGGAGTTCTCTGCAGGCGGGATTCTGCTTATGCTCCTTATGCAGATTGCATTTGGCATAATCTTCGGTCTTGTTATAGCTAAGATTGCGCAGTTAATCTTAAAGGGCAGGTCTCTTAATAATCAGGGCGTTAAGATGCTCTTTATCTTTGCTGTGGCACTTACTTCGTATGCCCTGCCCACCCTCTTTGGGGGCAACGGATACCTAAGTACATATATAGTGGGAATTATTTTGGGCAATACTGAGTTCTCCGAGCGGAGGCCCTTGGTCAGTTTCTTTGACGGCATTACTAGCCTTATGGAGATTCTCATCTTCTTCCTGCTGGGATTTATGTCTGTGCCGGAGAGGCTGGCAGAGGCATTCATTCCTGCCCTTATTATCTTCTTCTTCTTAACACTTGTGGCCAGACCCTTTGCGGTCTTCTCTGTGTTGTTACCATTCCGCAAATATCCCCTTAATCAGATGAGCCTTATCTCCTTTGTTGGCCTCAGGGGCGCCGCCTCCATTGTATTTGCAATAATGACGCTTAACAATGCTCTTAACCTTAGCAACGACATCTTTAGCATTGTATTTGTAATAGTGCTTCTCTCTATCTCTCTGCAGGGTTCTCTCATTCCTTTTGCTTCCCGAAGATTAAAGATGGTGGAGCTCTCCGGCGGCGATGATAGCACCTTCAGCACCCTGCAGGAGACGGAGGAGATCTCCTTTGGCCGGATTCGCATAGATGCCTTCTCTCCTTGGGCCGATTGCAGAATAAGTCAGTTGAACATACCGCAGGAGCTGCTTATAGTCTCCATCTTCCGCGACGGAGAGTCTATTGTGCCAAATGGCAATACTCTTCTAAGGAGAGACGACGAGCTGATTATTGGCATAAGAGGGTATGAGAACAGTACCAATGCCATAATCAAGTCCCGAATTATAAGACCGGGCAGCAGATGGGTTGGTTCTACTATAAGGGAGTTTGCTGCAGAGAAGAGTTATCTTGTAATTATGATTAAGCGCAACGGGGAGTCCATTATCCCCAACGGAAATACCGTAATCTGCGGCAACGACCAACTGGAGTATATAATTCGCAATAATACAGGTGATTATGAATGAGTTTTATGAATTGTCGCTAAGGCTTGTGGTTGCAATGATTCTTGGTGCACTCATCGGGACAGAGCGTGAGCTGCGCGCAAAGGATGCCGGCTTCCGCACGCACTTTCTTGTTGCCCTTGGAAGCGCGCTCTTTTGCATTGTCTCTCAGTTTGGCTTTCCTGAGGGGCTTAGAGACTCCTCCAGGGTGGCCGCACAGGTGGTATCGGGAATAGGCTTTTTAGGCGCAGGTACAATTATACTCCAGCGCAGCAAGGTGCGCGGACTTACCACGGCGGCAGGTTTGTGGGTTACTGCGGCAATTGGTCTTGCATGCGGCACAGGCTTGTATCTTATTGCAACCATCACTACGCTCCTTGCCCTGCTTGGTCTGGAGCTGCTTATTCTGCTCTTTCCCCACACCTCCTCCACAATTTTGGCCCTCTCTTTCAAAACAGATTCAAAGGAGCAGCTTAAGAGCGCCCTGGCCCAGATAAAATCACACGTGGTGGAGATTATCACCTACGAAGTAAAAGAGTTTGACGCGGCTGCTGCTCCTGGCTCAGCTGCTGGCCGAACTGCTGCGAGCACCCTCTGCTTTCGCGTCACGCTCTCTGTTAAATGCCGCAAGGGCAAAGACCTTAGTGAAATAATTTCCATTCTGGAAAACTTTTCAGAGGTTGCCATTAGCAACAAGGAGGAGTTGTAGATTACCTGCTGCGCTGCACGCTCTCTATGAAGTCCATTACTGTGGCGAAATAGGTGGAGTCTGCTGCAGGGTCTCCGTATCTGTCGCAGAACATATGGTTGTCGCCCTCTTTTGTAAGGAGTTGTACCTGGTGCTGCTGGGCCTCTGCCGCTGCCTTTGTTAGTCTTTCAAAGGATTTGAACGGAATTTGACTGTCCTCTTTGCTGTGCATAAGCAGTGCCGGCCTCCCGTTAAGTTTTGCAATTGCACTCTCTGGTCTTGTTTTCCAAGGGTTTACACCATATTTTATCCACGCTGTAAGCGAGAAGAATGGTTTGAACGGGTAAGCAAGCACTCCAATATAGTTTTGTATCTGATCTGTGAGGGCATCCTCTATAGATGAGTATCCCGATATGGAGACAATTCCGTCTATCCTCTCATTGCAGCCTATTGAGTTTATTGCTACAGCGGCACCCATTGAGAGTCCCAAAATTGTTACTGGAGTCTCTGCAGGATAATTTGCCTCTATGTAATCGGTGACGGCTGCAACATCTCTGAACTCTTCCCAGCCCATTGCAATCCTCTCGCCACTGCTCAGCCCGTGGGCACGCAAATCGGGAAGAATAGCGGCAATGCCTCTTTTGTTAAATTCTCTTACGTGTCCCCAGAAGGCGGTAACTGATGGATTCTCAATGCCGGAGAGGCATATAACAACTGCCTTGGCAGAATCGGGACGGCTCTCAAGTGCAACTATCTCTACACTGTCCTGTGTAAGCAGCATTAGGGTGTCGGGTGCAGGCAGTTCCCAATCTCTGGCATCATAAATGTTATTGTAATCTACGTGTTTATCCAACGTCATATGGAACAGCAGCGCCGGCCCTCCCAAAAGAGCCACTGCGTATAACCCTACGACAACAAATAACAAATACTTGATAATCTTAACTAAAACTCGCATATCTATTTATTTTTCACTCTCAATCTCTTAACCCCTTGCCGGCAGGTGGCTTACTGTTTGTCGGCAGGTGGCTTACTGTTTGACAGCAGCGTGGCTTTCTGTTTTGCCAGCGATGGCTTTCTGTTTTGCCAGCAGCGTGGTTTCCTCTTTGCTGCTCCTTGATGGGCGGCGTTGCTGGCGTTTGCTTGCAGGTCTCTTGTTTTGTTAGCTGCTCGTTGACGGCGGCGCTGCTGGCGCTTTGCTTGCCTCTTGGAAGTGGTGCCGTTTGCAGTTATCTTGAGTCTTGCCAGTTGTGCCGTTTGCAGCGTCCAAAGGTAAATATAATTGGTCCCATAACAAAATTGATTACCTTCTCAGTGGCAACAGTTTGCGGTGCTTCGCTTGCGGCAGCATTTCTCGCGCGGCGTTTCGCTTGCGGGTCCTCCCATTCAAGAGGGCATGGCGCCCACGGTCTGCCTCTCTACATCGGCACCCCTGCCAGCCTCTCAGCCACAGCGCCGCCTCTCTGCAGTCGCTACGCCACGGCGCCCCGGCCAGCAACAAACCTCATCTGACGGAGAAAAGTACTCCGGTTTGGCTAGCAATCTGGCGCACCTGGGCCGGATTTGCTAACTCGCAGCATCGGGATGCGGCCTTTGCCACACCTAATAATATATGTGTGCATTCTTCTTTACTGCCACATTGGGCTGCTGCGCAGACATAGCAAATCTGTCGGCCCATCTACACCGATTGCTTACGCCACCTCCGTATCTCCGCCCGATGAGGCTATTGCATGGCCCGGTGCGCAGGTGTTGGGTGCTGGATGAGGCTGTTGCCAGCCAAAGGCGCAGGTATTGGATGGCAAATGATGATGCTGCCTGGCCTGGTGCGGCGTTCCTGCAAATCACCGCGCGCACGAATCCTTGTTCTAGGCACCTCTGGGGCACATTGGCCCGCGCGGTGGCCTCGATTTGAGCTCACCGAGCGCGTTGTTAAAAGTTAATTGTTTGGTTATGAGGCATTTGCGTTTTTGAAGCGTGCGCGGTGAATTGCAGGAAGGCCACTTTTACGCTTCCCGATGCCACTTGTCCCTCTGCTCGAGCACAAAAATGCGGATTTTGTGCTCGTAAAGCCCGAAAATGGGGGTTCCGAAAGCAAAAAGCGCACAAAAACCTCGATTTTGTGCTCGGGAAGCCCTAAAACGGGGGTTCCAAAGGCAAAAAGCGCACAAAAACCCCGATTTTGTGCTCGGGAAGCCTGAAAATCTGACCAGTGGGTTAGTGCTCGTTTTGTTATTGATGTTGATTATTGATAAGCTAGATATTGCTATATTTTGTATCGATTGGATTTATAATAATTGTTATTTTATTTTGCATTGTCAACGTTGAGTTGCAGCCAGGAGTAAAGAAGTGAGATTTAAGCAATTTGAGTTGGGGGCATGGTAAAGTAGAGTTGGGAGCGTATGAGTTGCTGGCTTATGGCTGTTTGAACGTTTTTGGTTATGGGAATGTTTATTTTTTGTTTAACGTTTAATTTATAGGAGGTTTTATTATGAGAAGTATTACTACTTTTGATTTGCAGTATGCACATCGTTTTTATGGTTTTATGGGCGAGGCTCAGTATCTTCACGGTCATACTGGTGTTCTGACCATTGAGGTGGAGGATAGTGTTAATATGGGTGTCAATATGGTCTATCCTTGTAATGAGATTCAGAAGGTGGCTTGGGGTCTGCTGAAGAATTTTGACCACGCTCTGATTTTGAGGGAGGATGACCCGTTGTTGCCTGCTGTTTTGGATGTTTATGAGAAACAGGGTATTAAGGATGGTCATCCGATGAATACTATGAAGGGACCGGCTTTTAAGACAGAGTTGGCTACCGCTTATCCTGATTGCAGGTTGGTTGTTACTAAAGAGACTTTGACTGTGGAGGGTATGATTAAGATTGTGTATGATTTGCTTAAGGATAAGCTTAACATTGCCAAGATTACCTTTACCAGTGGCGTTAATGCTGCTTCTGCTGAGTTTGCTTCAAGGAAGGAGATTGATCGCTGCCCTCTCTGCGGCATTTCGCTTGATGAGAATGGAAAGTGCCCTAAGTGCGGTTATCAGAAATAATTTTTGTAACTTGCGGGTTGTAACGGTTGTAACAGTTGTAATCTCGATTACCACTGTTACAACTTTAAATTGGTTACCTTGAACTGGCGCGCATTGGGCAGGCTTGTAATGGATGCCTTTGACTGGCGCACATTGGACGGGCTTGTAATGGATGCCTTGAACTGGCACGCATTGATAGCTTTGCAATGGATAGGCCTGCATTTGAATGAATTGAATAAAACTTAACGTTTGGTTTTACTATATGGATAATACTGCTTTTTTTAAATTGTCGTATGGGCTCTTTGTGATTACGGCTAAGGAGGGTGAGAAGGATAATGGTTGTATTACTAATACTGTTGTTCAGGTTACTACTACTCCTAACAGGGTTACTGTGGCTATTAACAAGGGGAATTATACGCACGATATGATTCTTCATACCGGTTTGTTTAATGTCTCCGTTATTTCTCAGAAGGCCTCTTTTGATCTCTTTAAGCATTGGGGTTTTCAGAGCGGTAGAGATGTTGACAAGGCTTTGGGTATTGAGTTTTCCCGTTCAGATAATGGACTGATTTATCTTACCGAGGGAATCAATGCCGTTATATCTGCAAAGGTGTGTCAGGTTGTAGATTTGGGAACCCATTCTCTCTTTATTGCAGATGTTACAGATGCATTTAATGTAAGTGGCGAGGAGTCTGCAACTTATGCCTATTATCACAAGAACATAAAGCCTGCTCCTAATCAGCCAAAGAAGAAGGGTTGGGTTTGTACCGTTTGCGGCTATATCTATGAGGGAGAGGAACTCCCAAGCGATTTCATCTGCCCGGTTTGCAAGCACCCGGCATCGGACTTTAAACGTATTGAGTAGGCGCTGCCGCAGGTCCTTGCACGTGCTGCTGCTAACCACTTGCGTGCACCGGTGGGAACTAGTGCCAAGGCGGTTACATCCGGCAGCAATGCAGCAGTGCCAGCGCGCCTAGCGCAGGAAAGATGCTGCGGGTTGGGGAACGTGCGCAGTGCGGCGCTTTATACAACTAATAATTAATTTGTTTAGGGTATGCCAATTTATTTGTTGCCATCTCTGATAATCTCTCTCTTTGCCGTGGGATATACACCTGGGCCTGCGAATATTTATATTCTCTCCTGTGTGCTCTCTCACGGCAAGAGAGCTGCTATGAGGTGTTGGTTTGGACTCTTTTGCGGCTTCTCAACCGCTGCGCTGTTTGCCGCTGTTGCAGCCTATTTTGCAGAGCTTGCACTTGGAGTCTATATAGTCTATATCAAATATCTTGGCGCATCTTATATGGTTTACCTGGCGTGGAAGTGCTACAGGTCTAACATATCGGGAGGAGAAGGAGTAAAATGCTCTTTTTGGAGCGGCTTTATTGTGCAGATTTCTAATGCTAAGATGATTCTCTTCAACCTCACTGTCTATTCCTCTTTTGTGCTTCCTTACTCTTCCAGGTTTATAGATCTTCTGCCTGTTGCGGCCCTTTTGCTTATTGCAGGGCCAGGTGCCAATATGGTGTGGCTTCTGGGAGGCAATCTTCTTAGGCCGTACTTTATAAAGTATATGCACACAGTTAATATGGCAATCTCTATTGCACTCTTGCTGTGTGCTGCAATGATTGTCTTCTTATGAAATTATCAGCCCCATCTTCACTTAATGGATTTCTCAAGAGAAAGAATATAGAGTTATCTTTTTCCCGATACGCACTAAAGGCTATGTCTGCAATGGCGCAGGAGGCCCTTTTGCGGTCTATGTGGTTGCAATATTGGCCTCTGAGGTTGGAAAGGCCGTAAGCGGAGAGACCAAGGTGGATTTGCTTGTTACTCCTGCCATTACTCTGCTGGTTGGTGTGGCTGCCGCAATGCTGGTCGCAATACCTGTTGCAAGTGCGGCAAGCTGGATGGGCGATATGATTATGTGGGGTACAGAGCTGCACCCATTTATTATGGGAATAGTTGTCTGCACTCTTGCGGGTATGGCTCTTACCTTGCCAATCTCCTCTGCCGCCATCTGCGCGGGATTGGGACTTACAGGCCTTGCAGGAGGCGCTGCTCTGGCGGGCTGTTGCGCTCAAATGGTGGGGTTTGCAGTTATGAGCTTTCCGGAGAATAGATGGGGAGGATTGGTAAGTCAAGGTATCGGGACAAGTATGCTCCAGATGGGAAATATTCTGCACAACCCAAAGATATGGCTCCCTCCAATTATTACAAGTATGATTACAGGCCCTGTTGCCACCTGCATCTTTAGGTTGGAGATGAATGGCGCCGCAGTTAACTCGGGTATGGGCACTTGCGGCTTTTGCGCTCCTCCGCAAGATAGGTTGGATTAAGAGGGGTGATCTCTCTCTATAATTATTCCCGATTAATAACGGTAACTTTTTTGCCCTCTTTGCGTCATATCAAGTGAGAAGAGGTTATGACACAGCAGGAATTTGAAGATATATACAACAGGGTCCGTTCCAATCTGATTGCCCTTGCTAGACAATTCTGCAGGTCTGCGGCAATAGATATGGATGCGGAAGATATTGTCCAGGAGGCTCTTATGGCCTTTTGGGAACTCTCCAGCAGGGGATATCCTGTAAAGAATCCACAGGCTCTGCTCACCACCATTACAAAGAATATCTGTATAACCAGATACAGGAAGAGAAGAGTTTCTACGGAGCCTCTCGAGAAGGATATCTATAGTGGTACGGAGAGCGCGCTGGATTCTGTGGAGAGGATGGACGAGCAGATTATTAAAGAGAGACTCTATCAGACACTCTCTGATATTCAAAGGAGATATATGCTTATGAAGAGCAGCGGCGGCATGTCGCTTGATGAGATTGCAAAGGAGAGCGGTGCTCCAAAAGCCAATATAAAGAGCGCTCTCTCCAAGGCAAAAAAGAGATTGAAAGAGGGGTTGAAATTGCTGGGCTATGGGAATTAGAGCAGAGAGGTGAATTTTTAAATGAATGGCATAATTTCTAACAGAAAGGAGAATAGCAAGATGAACGGAAGAATGAAGAGCAGAAGAGAGCTAGAGGAGAGATATCTATCTGCCAGCAGGGTGGAGGAGTTTGACTCCATTGTGCGCTCTTGGCAAAAGAGGCGCAGAATCTTCAGCAGCAGCGCAATTGCAGCAGCGGTTGTAATAATCCTCTGCGTGGGAGTTATATGGAGAAATGAGAATGCTCTTCCCGATATCTCCACCATAGAGGTAATGCAGACAATACAAGCCTTTACAGAGTACAGTATGGATGAGCTGGAGTATATAAACATTAAGCCTCAGGAGTCTGGACTTATAGTCTCCGCCCACTTTAAAGACGGCACAAAGAGAAACTACATAATGAGCAGAGGCTCCGACGGTTCAACCATAGAACTCACCGCGCAGAATTAATTGAACAAATCTAATAACACACATAAATTATGAAGAGAATAATTACTGTTGCATTCCTGCTTATTGCAAGCAGCGCACTTTGGGGACAAACAAACAACAAGGCAATCTATGTTATTGACGGTAAGAGAATAGAGAATTTTGACGGCTCACAGCTGGTTAATCATAGAATAACCGGGTACACCATTGATGCAAAGACCAACACCCATGTAATAACCACACACTTGGAGAATGCATATATACAAAGTATGCCACCTGAGTTTATTGGCGGACAAAATGCCTCTTATATAGATAGAAAAGGGAGAGTTTATGTTCTGGAGGGAAATTTTGTTGACACTAACTTTATAAAATCTCTCAATAAGGGTAATTATATCAAAATCAGGGAAATTACAGATAGGAATGACAAAGCATTTGAATTGTATTCCAATATGCTCAAAAAGTACTCCAATAAGGAACCCAAAACCATTATGCTCTACACAAGACCTATGTTGGACAAAAATATAGTATATGTAGTGGATAACCGTGTGGTAGATGAGAAGGAGTTTATGTCACTTGGAATGACAAAAATTGAGTCAATAAAGGTAATAAAGGACCCGGAGAATAAACTCTTCAAGCGATTTGCAAAAGATGACACATATC
>SAMEA3663025__coassemble_1495_pt1 | contig 10052 bp, 7 predicted proteins | sample SAMEA3663025__metabat2_high_PE_020 | metagenome-assembled genome bin SAMEA3663025 (sample SAMEA3663025) | pig gut metagenome | biome: pig gut; feature: pig-associated habitat; material: faeces | place: France | collected 2012
GAATTTATGCTGCCTGCAGATGAGTTTATTGCAAAGTATATAAAAGATGAGAGGCTGCGGAGAGTGGTTGCCTATACGACACCGCTCTACAGCGGCATTGCCGGTGAGACCCCAGCCTATATCCATTGCCTTATCAACACCCTCTACATTAAGGGCACAAGCCGTTTTGAAGGGGGAAGCCAACACTTTGCGGATGCCCTGGCGGAAGTTATAAGGGAGAATGGCGGAAGGGTGCTCAGCAACCGTACCGTAAGCAGGATAAAGCTCTCCGAGAGATATGTGGAGTCTGTTGTCACCTCCAATGGAGAGAGTTACAGCGCAGAGAACTACATCTGTGCAACAGATATCTCGCACCTTCTGGAGATTATAGATTCGGGAGGCTTTTCAAAGGCCTTCAGGGAGAGAATAGCCTCCATTCCAAGGTCCTACTCTGTCTTTACCCTCTACATTTCATTAAAGGAGAACTCCTTCCAATATATAAACCATACAGGGTATATAATAGATGATTACAGCTCCATCTGGGATGTTACCGGGAAGGGGGGAAGATGGCCCCGCGGGCTTATGTATATGACCCCTCCGGAGCGTTTGCAAGGAGAGTATGCAGAGAAGATAATCATAAACTGCCCAATGGAGTATTCAGAGGTTGAGAGGTGGAGCGGGAGCCGCACCGGAGCAAGACCGGAGGAGTACTATGAGTGGAAGAGGGGCAGAGAGGAGGCCATCCTGGATATTATGGAGAGGCGCTTTCCCCGCTTCAGAGAGTGCATAAAGAGAAGATACAGCGCATCGCCCCTTACTATCAGAGACTTCTACAACAACAGATTTGGAGGGATGTACGGTTTAAGAAGGGATTGCAAGAATATGATAAACTCCCAGATTCCGCCCGCAACCAAGATAAAAAATCTCTATCTTACCGGTCAGAATATTGGTTTACATGGAATTTGTGGTGTACCTTTGTCTGCAATTATCACCAGCGAGCTCTTTCTTGGAAGGGATTATCTGCTGGAAAAGATGAATAAAGAATGAAAAGCACCCTTCATTGTCTGGCAACCGCATTGCAATTTGCGCTTTTGGCATCTCTTCTCTCCCAAAGCCTCCGCGCAGAGGCCGGAGAGCGGTATGGAGAGGCATCAAAAGGGAGCAAATACATAGATATTTGGAGTGGCAGCAGAAGCAGTGAGCCGGAGGTATTGCTCCAGCCCTTTCTGGTAAAGAGGGAGGCAGGAGACTCTGCAGTTGGCGGAAGGGCAACCATAATAATCTGTTCGGGAGGAAGTTACCTCTGGCACGACAAATATGCAGAGGGGGTTAAGGTGGCAGAGTGGCTGAACAGCAGGGGAATAGATGCCTTTATTCTCCACTACAGAACAGAGGGCTTTGTTGCGGCATACAGCAGCTTCAAGAGGCAGCGCCAATATGGCTACCCCGGCGTGCTTATGGACCTTAAACGAGCCATCTACCTGCTGCGCGCCGGAGCGGATGATTTTGGAATAAACGGCAAGAGGATTGGGGTTATGGGCTTCTCTGCAGGCGGGCACCTTGCGCTTATGGCCGCACACTTCCAGAGAGAGGAGGGTGCAGTTGCGCCGGAGGATTCCGCTATCTCCCTTAAGCCGGATTTTGTTGCAGCAATATACCCTGTGGTTACAATGGCCAATGACAAACTTGCTCACCGCCGTTCCAGGAGGGTGCTCTTGCGCAACAGCAGCAGAAGTCGGGAGAGACTGGACTCCCTCTCAATGGAGAGGAACATTCCGGCAGACCACCCGCCGCTCTTTCTTGTAAACTGCCGCGACGACAATGTTGTGGATTACCGCAATTCGCAGTTGCTGGACTCTGCGCTTACCCGCAACGCCATTCCCCACAGATATCTGCTCTATGAGCACGGCGGACACGGTTTTGGAGCAGACCCCAATAGGCTTGGAGAGGAGACCGGCAAATGGATGGAAGAGTTTATAGATTGGTTGAACACAATATATTCTGGAGCAAATGAGAATGAATTTCGATTCTTGGAGGGAGAGATTCAAAGAGGATATTGAATACAAATCCCCTCAGGAGATTAAGGAGTTTCAGGAGAGTCTGCTCAGGGAGCAGCTCCAATACCTAAAGAGCAACTCCCGTTACTACAGCAGGCTCTTTGAGAGCAATGGCATTGATGTAGAGAGCATAAAGCATATAGAGGATCTTGCAAAGCTTCCATTTACAGAGAAGCGGGACCTTCAGCTCTGCAACAACGATTTCCTTTGCGTTCCAAAGGAGGAGATTATAGATTACATAACCACCTCCGGCACCCTTGGAGACCCTGTCACCTTTGGCTGCACAGATGGCGACCTCTCCAGACTTGCCTACAACGAGTCCAAATCCTTTGCCTGCGCCGGCCTTGGCAAGGGAAGCGTTTTGCAGCTTATGACCACAATGGACAAGCGCTTTATGGCCGGGCTTGCCTACTTCCTTGGCATAAGGGAGCTTGGAGCAGGCATAATAAGAGTTGGCAACGGCATACCGGAACTGCAGTGGGATACAATAAAGAGGCTCTCCCCGGATAGCATAATGTGCGTACCCTCCTTCATATTAAGGCTTATTGAGTACGCAGAGGAGCACGGAATAGACTACCGCAAGAGCAGTGTAAAGAAGATAATAGGAATAGGCGAGGGGCTGCGCAACCAGAATCTGGAGCTTAACCTGCTTGGTTCCAGAATCCACCAGAAGTGGCCGGAGGTGGAGCTCTATGCCACCTACTCCAGCACAGAGATGGGCGCCACCTTCTCCGAGTGCCAATATGGCGCCGGAGGTCACGTGCATCCGGAGCTCATAATTGTAGAGATAATTGGAGAGAACAACACTCCTCTTCCCGATGGTGAGACAGGCGAGGTGGTAATAACCACACTTGGCGTAGAGGGAATGCCTCTGCTGCGCTTCCGCACCGGAGACATTGCTGCCAAGATTACAGAGAGGTGCCGCTGCGGCAGATACTCCTACAGGCTTAAGCCGCTGCTGGGTCGCAAGAACAATATGATAAAACTTAAGGGAACCACCCTCTACCCGCCTGCCATAAACGATGTGCTGGACAACACGCCTTTTGTAGAGAACTATGTAGTAATTGTGCGCGACTCCAGCGCCGGCACAGATGAGGTTGTGGTGCGTGTTGGCACCGAGAGCAACAATCCCAACCTTGTAAAGGAGCTTAAAGACCGCTTCCGCTCACGCCTCAGGGTGGCACCAATAGTGGAGCTCTCTACTCCCGATGAGATTCAGCGCATAAATTTCCCTGCAAAGAGCCGCAAACCTATAAAATTCATAGACGAACGCCAGAAAGAGTAAGCAATGTGGAGATTGGCAATGAGAATATATGAGTGGCTCTCTGCACGCCCTGCAGCAAAATGGTGGATACTCTCCGCCACATTGCTGCTGCTCATACTTCCCCTCATAAACTTACACTACAAGGAGAATATTGCCGAGTTCATTCCGCAGAGCGGCAACTATCTGGAGCGTATGGAGGTCTTCCAGCAGATGAGCTCTGCAGATAAGACCTTTGTACTCTTCTCCATAAAGAATGAAGCGCAGGAGCAGAAAGCACCGCTGCTTGCAGGGGAAGAGAATGCACCTCTTCTTGCAGAGGCAGTAGATCTCTTTGCGGAGCGGTTGGCCGCAGCAGACTCCTCGCACCTTGTAAAGGAGATAGTGAAAGAGGTTGACTATGAGCGCTACAAGGCACTTATACCCTTCATATACAGCCACATACCATATCTGCTCAGTGCAGAAGAGATTGCCAAAACAGATTCGCTGCTCTCAACTCCCGGATTCATAGAGGAGAGACTAATGGAGAGAAGTGCGGAACTTATGCTTCCCACAGGCTCCTTCTTATCCTCCAGTTTTGAGTGGGACCCGCTTGGACTCTTCTCCTCCGTTACAGAGACCCTGCTCTCTGCAAGTTCTACACCTAACTGCGCCCTCTACAACGGACACATCTTTACACCGGACTGGAGATATGCCCTCTGCATAATAGCCTCGGAGGGTGACCCAAACGAGAGTTCCACAAACAAAAGACTCATAAATCTTATAGAGCAGGCCGCAAAGATAGATGGCATTACAGCAGAGCATATTGGAGCTCCCTCCATTGCCGTGGGCAATGCCACAAGAATAAAGAGAGACAGCATACTTGCACTCTCCCTTGCGCTTTTGCTCATAACCATACTGCTCCACTTTACACTAAAGAGCCTCAGAGACCTACTTCTCATTGTTGCCACGCTTGCATTCGGATGGCTATGCGGTCTCTCTGCAGTTGCCCTTGCAGAGCAGAGCGTCTCTATGATTGTTGTGGGCATAGCCTCAATCATACTGGGCATTGCGGCAAACTATCCGCTGCATCTGATAACCCATACATACCACTGCAGGGGCAGGGTAGGAGAGTCGCTCCACCAGGTTGTCTCTCCCCTCATTACCGGCAACATCACCACCGTAGGCGCCTTCTGCGCGCTTATTCCGCTCAACTCGCCTGCACTTAGAGATTTGGGCATCTTTGCCGCTGCAATGCTAGTAGGCACAATACTCTTCACTATTGTCATCCTTCCGCACCTGATAAAGCACAAAGCCTCCTCATCCGCGCCACAAACCTGCACACCAGACGCATCCGCGCCATATTCATCTGCACTAAATGCATCCGCGCCAGCATCGGGAATAACTGCAGCCTGCCGCAGAGCAAATGTTTGGAAGAGAGCGCAAACTCCCCTCATTATTGCCGCAACTCTTGCCACACTTGTATTGGGCTATTTTGGAGCCTCCACCAGATTCAACCCCAATCTGCAGGAGATAAACTATATGACGCAAAGGCAGAGGGAACTTATGCAACAGCTAAGTTCTCTGGCAGATTTGCCATCGGGAAGAGAGACCCTCTATATCTACAATAGCAACGCAGCAGAAGAGCCAGCAGAAGAGCTAGCAGGAACGCCAGCGCGCGAGGCAGCAGTGCCAGCGCAAATGCCCGCAGACACAAATGAGAGTCTGCTGCAGGGCGCAGAGAGCATTTATAAGGCGCTTATAGGTATGCCGGAACTGCGCAATGCCGGCGCAGAGGTCTCTTCCATTGCCCAAATAGTGCCATCTAAGAGAAGTCAGCAGCAGCGGCTTAAGGCGTGGGAAAGGCTTATGGAGCGGCACAGACAAACTCTTGCAGAGAGACTTCCCAAAGCGGCAGAGAGTGCCGGGTTTGCAGGCAATGCCTTCAGCAACTTCTTCTCCGTAATTGAAAAGGAGTATGAGATTATTGAGCCAACCAGCTTTGCACAGCTGCTTGCAGGCAGAGGCGCCTCTATGTTCAAAGAGGGTGAGAGGTGCGTAACAACCGTTACTCTGCCACAAGAGGCCGGCGACAGCCTGCAGAGCCTTATCTCCTCCAAAGTTGCCGGGCTATTTGAAGGAAGCGGCCAAAGGGTCTCCCTCTTTAATGTGAAGGAGCTCTCAAGAGCCATATCAGAGAGCCTCTCCGCAGATTTCAACTACATTGGTCTTAGCTGCAGCCTTATAGTCTTCATATTCCTCTGGCTCAGTCTGCGCAGATTAAGCTATGCCATAATTGCCTTTATGCCAATGGTGGTCTCTTGGATATGGATACTTGGCATTATGAATCTCTTTGGAATAGAGTTCAATCTGGTGAATATCATACTTGCCACCTTTATTTTTGGTCAGGGCGACGACTACTCTATCTTTATAACGGAGGGTTTGATATACGAAGATAAATATGGCAAGAAGATTATCGGTTCGTTCAGGGAGAGCATCTATATCTCCGCAGCCATAATGTTTATTGGAATGGGAACGCTCATAGTGGCAAAACACCCTGCATTAAGCTCCCTTGGAGAGATAACCGTGCTTGGAATGGCCGCTGTGGTACTCTTCTCCTGCACGCTCCCGCCACTGCTCTTCAGGCTCTTCCGCAGGGTAGGAATTATTTGCAGTGCAGGAATTGTTAAAGGAGTTTAAAGAGAGGAATATCCGCCTCTCTGTTGCCGGTGCCAAAGTCATACTCATCATCTGCCACAAAGGATTGCCTCTCCTGCGGCATCTCTACAAAGCCCATACCTTTGTACCACTGCCTATTACGTTCATTTGACGGAATAAGCGCAACCATCCCGAAGCCCTCCTTGCGGCATTTCTCCAGCGCTTGGCCCATAAGCTTTGTGGCAAGTCCGCTGCCTCTCATTGATGCAGCGGTTGCAACAGCATAGATGTATGCAATATTTCCAAAGGGAATTATATGTAACATGCTTGCAAGCTTTGAGGGATTGTTGGGGTAGGGGATGGAGAGCATATTCTTATTGGAATAGTGGTTGAAGAGAAACTCCTCCGCATCTTGCGGAGTATCCTCCGGAAAGGCCTCCAGCCAGAGTTCCCTGACCGCCAACATATCTGGAGAGAGTTGGCTAGCAACATATCTGTGCTGCAAAGAGAGAGGATGGTAGGAGCTCTTTGAGAAACGGAGTCCGGGAAGGCCCATATCCTCCTCCCTGTCCAGATAGAGCACCTGCTTAGGAAGATGCTCAACAAAGAGTTTGTTGATGGCTGCAAAGATACCCTCATAAGAGGTGTCACACTTCTCTATATGCACGCAAAATGTATTGTTGCATAGAAGAGAGCCGTATGTAAATGCCACCATAGTGCCATTCACAAAGAGCGCACCCCCAATAAGCCCAAGCTCCTCAAAGTGGTTGAGCGCCTCACTTATTGCCTCTGCCTCCTCCTGCAGCTCCACCATCTGAAGTTCATTCTGCTGCACTCCATTTAAATGCTGCTCCCTATGCTCATTCTGCTGCTGCTCATTCTGCTGCTGCTCATGCTGCTGCCCGTTCTGCTTCTCCTGATTTATGCGCTCCAGGTATTCTCGCTGCCACTTGTGGTGCAACTCTATGCAGAGGGGTGCCATATTGGGAGTAAGCTCCTTGTACTCAAAATCATAGAGACTCTTGAACTTGTTGAAATGGTTGCGCTTCTGCTGGTATTTGTGCCCTTTAAGGCTACCGAGCTGCTCGGCAGAGAAGATATAGTCCGACCAGGCACGCTGGTGCCATATTCCAAAGTGGGGGAGAAGCTCCTTGTAGATTTGAAAATGGGAGGGTTTTATGCAGATAATATGCAACGGAGAGTCAAGACTGCGGGCATCCTCCATCAGGCAATCCAGCACCTCCTGCAGAGTCTGCCTCACATCAACCAATGCCGGCATTTGCGCACCCTGCTGCAGCTCTGCCACTCCGTGAATCTGCGCACCCTGCTGCGGCTCTTGTGCATCGGGAAGAAGAGGAAGATATCCATATCCCAATTGAGGAAGCCTGTAGCGCAGCACAGTAATGCCGCAAACCTGCGCAACCGCACTCTGCATTGAGCGGCGCCAGGTATATGCATTTACAAATGAGGTATCTCCGTGAGGGTAACCATAGTTGCCCAGAAGCTGCTCCAGATTGGCTCTTTGCTGTAATGTTATCTCTTTGAATTGCATTATATTACCAATAGAATAATTATGGTGCCAATAAGAAATAAGGATATGAATATTGCAAACTTGATTGCACTGAGTACCAGCATAAGAAGCAGGGACTTCCATATAGCTCTCCAAAACCTCAGATGATACAGCTGTCCTATAATAAGGGAGAGAAGTATAAGGGATAGAAGAAATCCGGCATCCGAGAAGCTGGAGAGATTTATTTTGCTCATAAATGGCACTGTAACTATAGAGATGAGCATAAGCTGGAGGGCGTAGTAGAGGAAGAGGGTGCAAGACTCCGTAAAGTTGCAGTAGCGTCTGGCCACAACTCTCTCTATGATGGCAGGCTCGTATAGACTCTTCTCGTCAATACGCCTTCTTCTTCTCCGCTCCAGTGCCCTGATTCTGCTCTTTGTCATAACCCACTTGAGCGCAATGGCGTACATGGGAATCATTATAAGAATTGAGAACTCTCTGTTATTCTCTATCTTCTCAATTATTGCATAAGCCAATCTGTGATTCTGTACCGCCTGCTTCAAATTGAGAATCTTGGTGAAGACAATCCTCATCTTCTCATCATCATTTGAAAGGTTGTCCGGGTTTACAACCTCTTCATTCTCCTTGTTGGAGATGTTGAATATAGAGGTGGAACTTATTTGCGGATTAAAGATATGAATCTCCAGCAAAAAGAAAGTAATGGCTATGAAGAGAAGCGCAAAGGGATTGCCGTAACGCTTGTGCTGCCCGCGCATTATATCTCTCATAAGGTATCCAGGCCTCCAGAAGAGGTCTATAAAGGTTCTCCAGAAGCCCTTGTCCAGATTGGTCAAGACAGCAAGCACCCTATCCAGCAGCAGCGCCATAGTAAGCTTTCTGCCACCCGAATGCTGTCCGCAGTTAGGGCAATACTTTCCGGTAAAGTCCGCCCCGCAGTTAAAGCATCTCTCAACCTTAAGGGCACCCTCCTCATCCCTGTACTGCTCCTGCCAATGCGGCTTAATCTCCCTGTTGTCAAATCTTCCGGAGAGAAGCACTCTTCTTCTTGCAGTCCTCTTCTCTGCAGAGAATAGAAAACGAAACCAATCTTTAATCATAACCTACAAATTTAGAGAAAATGTTATAATTATCTACATTTGCACCCGATTATTTGGACAAGATGAGTCAAATGAGTCAAGAGCTTCTCTACATATTCATTCTCTCCATTGGAGCAAGTTTTGTGCAATCCACCACAGGCTTTGGGTTTGGAATCTTCATAATGACTCTCCTCCCTTATCTCCTTCCATCATATGGAGAGGCCACCACACTCTCCGGGCTAATGGCCCTTAGCAACTCGCTCTACATAGCCGTAAAGATGCGAAAGCAAATAGACTGGCGTGCGCTTGCCCCCATACTCATAACCTTCATTGCCGTCTCTATGCCCACAGTCATACTTATCAAACATATAGACGAGCACTGGATGCGCAGAGTGCTTGGAGTAATGCTCATATTCATAAGCCTCTACTTCACCCTCTACGCAGAAAAGCTTAAAATCAAAGGCACACTGCCATTACAGATTACCGCCGGAAGCATCAGCGGAGTAATGGGCGGGCTCTTCGGAATGCAAGGACCGCCGGCGGTGCTCTACTTTGTCTCCTGCTCGCCAACAAAAGAGCACTATATGGCAATAGCGCAAGCCTACTTCCTCATCGGGAATATGGCAATGACGCTCTCCCGCGCCGGCAACGGCTTTCTCACCAAAGCAGTAGGGGAGGGCTACCTCTGGGGCATAGCTGGAGTCCTCATAGGCACCCTGCTAGGCGGCATTGTCTTTGAGCGGATTCCGCAAAGGCTCTTCAAAAAAATCATCTACCTCTACATAGGCATCAGCGGCCTTCTCATCCTCCTCACCGCCTAAGTTATTTCCTGCTTCCCGATGGTGGCGCTTTGCGGCTTCCAGATGGTGCTCTGCGGCTTCCCGATGGTGGCTCCTCGCATCTTCCCGATGGCAGTGCTTTGCGTCCTCCCGATGCTGGCACCTCGCATCTTCCCTATGCTGTCTCCTCTCATCTTCCCGATGGCGCTCCCTTCGCAGCGACTTCTTCGCTGCGGCATCCTCTTCCGTGCCGCGGTCTCCGGCGCTGCAGCAGATATGCTACTGGCAAAGCGCACAAAAATGCCGATTCTGTGCTCGGGAAGATGGGAAGGTGGCATCGGGAAGCGTAAAAGTGGCCTTCCTGCAAATCACCGCGCACGTTTCAAAAACTCAAATGCCTCATAACCAAATAATTAACTTTTAGCAAGGCGCTCGGTGAGCACAAATCGAGGCCACCGCGCGGGCCAATGTGCCCCAGAGGTGCCTAGAACAGGGATTCGTGCGCGCGGTGATTTGCAGGAACGACGCACCAGGCCAGGCAGCATCAGCATTTGCCATCCAATACCTGCTGCACGGCTAGACACCAGCCTCATCTTGCATCCAACACCTGCACCCTGTCAGGCGGCAGCCACATCCAGCAGCTGATACCAGCGCCACAGCCAGGCAATAGCCTCATCTGGCGGAGATACGGAGGTGGCGTAGGCAATCGGTGCAGATGGGCCGAAAGATTTG